>CEQG01048798.1_pt1 | contig 30321 bp, 24 predicted proteins | sample 350301 | NCBI WGS metagenome assembly CEQG01 (sample SAMEA2621242, study PRJEB7988) | marine metagenome | isolation source: saline water (ENVO:00002010), including | reverse complement strand
CCAATCCTGCCACGGGTTATAAAGTGGGTATCGATAACTACATCGTTAATTATGCCCAGCCCGCTGGTCAAGCGCACTTTGCCTTTATATAGAGCCAGGTCGCTGGTACCCTGAAAAACCATATTGTTAGAGGCAGCGGCAGCCCCTGCCGAACTGCCTGCATATATAAAATCTTCTTTTTGATATTTTTCCTGTAAAAGGCTTAAAAAAGGTGTACCGCCCAATATGGATGTAAGCCTTAACTGATCGCCGCCCGTAATCATAACCACATCTGCTTTTTCCAGCCTTTTCAATATTTGCTCATCACCCGCCTGCTCCCTGTTTTCTATTTCCAGTATGCCTGTGTTTTTTGCATTGAGCCTGCCGAAAGCGTCTTTGTAATCCTTACCTATTTCCTTTGGGAGCGTTGATGCTGTTGTTACAATTTCAATACGCGACTTTTCTTTTTTTACCGATTCCTGCACAATGCGGTGCAATATGCCTTTTTCATAATACTCATCTACTGCGGTATCATTATCGCCGGCATTTTTAGGAATATCCTGCGGCCTCCCTTTATCTTCGGCGCCGCCAACAATTATAAGTTTACCTTTTATAGCCATATTAATTATGTGATTTAAACGTGCATAATTGCCATCATAAAATTAAAATATTAGTATTTGCACATTGGCTAAGAAGATGATAAAGTTTTGCTAATGTTTATTGAATTAGCACTTTTCCCCATTTATTTTGTGATGTAAACAACAAAAAAGCAATTCTTTTAAAAAAATCTTAAAATATTACAAAAAATCCACACACCTATCCAAAATATGAAAATCAGGAAAATACAGGTGCTACGCGGGCCGAATGTCTGGAGCAACTACAGGAAAAAATTAATACAAATGCGCCTTGACCTTGAGGAACTGGAACACTACCCTACCGACAGGATACCGGGTTTCAGGGACAGGCTTCAAAAACTTATACCATCGTTAGTAGAACACCAGTGCAGCGAAGGTAAACGCGGCGGGTTCTTCCTTCGTGTGGAACTGGGTACATGGATGGGGCATGTTATAGAACACATTGCACTTGAGATACAAACTATTGCGGGCATGGATGTTGGCTATGGCCGTACACGCTCTACTAATGAAGAAGGCGTTTATAATGTGGTTTTTGCCTATACTGATGAGGAAGCGGGCCTTTATGCAGCCGAAGCAGCAGTAAGGATAGCTGAAGCGGTAATTCGCGATGAGGAATATGACCTTTGTGCTGATATTAAGAAGATGAAGGATATATGTGAGAATAACTGCCTTGGGCCAAGCACCAAAAGCATAGTTGAGGAAGCCGTTAAAAGAGGGATACCTTATATGAGGCTCGGCAACGACTCTATGGTACAACTGGGCTATGGCGCAAACCAAATGCGTTTTCAGGCAACCATGACCTGTAAGACAAACACTCTTGCAGTTGACCTTGCATGCGACAAGCAGCGTACCAAAGAATTGCTAGGCAGTGCCGCAATACCCGTACCTAAAGGTGAGCTTTGCAGCAGTATTGCGTGTATGGAGGAGGCTATTCGTAATATCGGCTTCCCTGTAGTTATAAAGCCGTTAGACGGCAACCAGGGTAAAGGCGCAACCATTAATGTTACAAGCCTTGAAAAAGCAAAAGAAGCCTTTATACACGCGCAGCAATACAGCAGCAGGGTTATGGTTGAACGCTATATAAAAGGTTTTGATTTCCGTGTTCTTGTTATTGACAATAAATATGTGGCGGCTGCCAAGCGTATTCCAGCCCATGTTACAGGTAACGGGCGCGACAGCATACAAACGCTTATAGACCTTGTTAACTTTGACACTAAGCGTGGCAACGGGCATGAAAATGTATTAACAAAAATCAAAATCGACAGGGATACAGAAGAGATGCTTGAAAAAGCAGGCTACACGCTGGATACCATTCCTGTAAAGGATGAAGTGGTTTACCTTAAATCGACAGCCAACCTCAGCACCGGAGGTTCATCGGTTGATGTAACTGAAGAAATACATCCTGAAAACATAACGCTTGCTGAGAGGATTGCACGCATTATAGGGCTTGATATATGTGGTATCGACATCATGGCGGAAAGCCTGAGCGAGCCTATTACACAAAATGGCGGTGCCATACTTGAGGTAAATGCGGCACCGGGCTTCAGGATGCACCTTGCCCCTACAGAGGGTACACCGCGCAATGTGGCTACCCCTGTAGTTGACATGCTTTTCCCTGAAGGAAAAACTGGCCGCATCCCGATTATATCTATAACCGGCACCAACGGTAAGACCACTACAACACGCCTTACAGCACATATCACGCAGAGTAGCGGCTTCGCTACAGGATTTACCACAACTGATGGTATCTACATCAACAACAGGCTGATGATGGAGGGTGATACAACAGGCCCTGCAAGTGCCCAGTTTATATTAAAAGATCCAACGGTTGAATTTGCCGTGCTGGAAACTGCCCGCGGAGGTATTTTGCGTTCAGGTATGGCTTATGACCAGTGTAATATTGGTATCATCACTAATATTAAAGAAGACCATTTGGGCCTGAATGATATACACACGCTGGAAGACCTTGCAAGGGTAAAGAGCGTTGTGGTAAACAGCGTGAAAAAAGATGGCTGGGCTATTTTAAATGCAGATGATGTACATTGCCTTGCTATAGCCGAAGACTTAGAATGTAATGTGGCTTATTTTACATTACAGCCTGAAAGCGAAACAGTTCAGCAACTTATAAGCAACGGCAAGACCATAGCATTTGTAGATAACGGATATATAACTGTAAAAAAAGACGGGAAAGATATCCGTATTGCCAACCTGCATAACGTGCCGCTAACGCGTGAAGGTAAAATTAAATTCATGGTAGCCAATACGCTTGCTTCAGCATTGGCAACATATTTATGGGGTTTCTCTGTAAGGCAGATAAGCACTGCACTGCAAACCTTTGTTCCGGGCTATGAACATACACCCGGCCGTATGAACCTGTTTGAGCTGCGCAGCTACAACGTGCTGGTGGATTATGCACATAACCCACATGGCTATGAAGCCGTTGAAGATTATATCAAAAACATTGGTGCCCGCAAAAAGATTGGCATCGTATCGGGCATTGGCGACAGGCGCGATGAGGATATTATTGAATGTGCCCATATTGCCGGCAGGATGTTTGACCATATCATTATAAGGCAGGAAGGTGACCTTAGAGGCAGTACCGAAGAGCATATTAACAACATGATGCTGCTTGGATTGCAGAAAGCGGGAAGGAATATAACGCACGAAATAATAGCTGATGAGGAACTGGCACTGCGCCACGCACTCTCTATAGCCGAAGAAGGTGATTTTATTACAGCACTTACCGAAGATATTAACCTGGTAGTAAGTATTATTAAAGAACAGCAGGCCAAAGAAGATAAAGAACGGTTGCAACACACCGCTTAAATAAAAAAGAGCCTCCCAAATCGGGAGGCTTTTGTTTATATTGCTTTTATATATGTTTAAGTTTTAAGCTTCTTTTTCTTGGCAGCAGGAAAAAGCACATTATTCAGTATAAGCCTGTAACCGGGCGAGTTAGGGTGAAGGTCGAGCACTGTTGGTGCATCTCCTACCCTGTGCTGATAGTCTTCAGGGTCGTGGCCGCCATAAAACGTAAACATACCCTTACCTTTAGTACCATGTATATAGCGGGCTTCATTGTTCTGCTTGTTCTCTCCCATTACTAAAATATTAGATTTTACCCTGTCAGCCCGAAAGGCCGTTGTCTGCCCCATAAAGCCCTTAACCAGTTGTGTGTGGTTTTGGCAGAGCATTGTAGGAACGGGATCCCACTTGGCAGAATATTCCATCAGGGTAAAATAATCATTATCGGGTAAAATTCGCCTGTCATTAGTAGTATCTATATCTGAGAATTCATACACAACAGGGTTTCGCTCCAGTATAAAGTCTTTAAAGGCAAAAGTGCTGTTATATTCAATTCGGGACTGGTAATTCGGGTCGCTTGCATCACCGTCAAACATTGGCTCACAAATATCCACCCCTTCTGCCGAAAGCGCAATATCAAAACTGTCGGTTGCAGAGCACATGGCAAACATAAATCCTCCGCCTATAACATAATTTCGGATTTTATCGGCAACTGCCATCTTTTCTTCAGATACTTTGCTGTAGCCTAATTTTGCCGCAAGCTCCTCTGCTTCCCTCTTCTGCTCAATATACCACGGTGCGTTACGGTAAGCCCCGAAAAATTTACCATATTGACCGGTAAAATCTTCATGGTGTAAATGCAGCCAGTCATACAGCAGCAGTGCGTCGCTCAATACCTCCTCGTCATATATAGTGGTAAATGGTATCTCAGCGTAGGTTAATACTAATGTTACGGCATCATCCCACGGCTGCTTACCCGGCGGGGAATACACCGCTATTTTTGGAGCCTTCTCTAAAACAACGGTTTCCATGTTTTGAGACGGGCTGCTTATATCATCCATAATACCGTTTGCATCAGCATCACTCAATATCTCATAACTCACCCCCCTAATCTTGCACTCACGCCTTATTTCTTCGGTATCCGGCAGTAAAAAAGAGCCGCCCCTATAATTAAGCAGCCAGTTTGCCTTATAGCTTCTGTCTAATGCCCAGTAGGTAATACCATAAGCCTTGAGGTGGTTTACCTGGCTGGTTTCATCCATAGGCAGCAGTATCATAGAAGCCTTTGCTCCAAGAGAAACAAAGAATAACAGTAGAAACGCAATCTTTTTCATCATCGTTTTTCAGCAGTTTTATTCAAAGATAGCAAAATGTATAATGCATATAAACTTAACTCTGCTAAACCTGTTTTTAGTACTTAACACTGTAGATATTTTACAATGATGTTACAGCAGCATTTTTAAGAATAATTTATTATAAATATAAACTAAAACGTTTTCGTAGTCAGCATAAAGCAGATACTTTTGAACATTTTTCAAACAAATCTAATATAAACCCACTAACACACAACTCTATGAATTTTACATTGCCCTTAAAGAATGTCGGTATTAACGACATTGCTAACGTTGGCGGCAAAAACGCCTCATTAGGAGAAATGCTACAAAACCTCACACAACTCGGCGTCAGCATACCCGACGGTTTTGTTGTAACGGTAGATGCTTACCGCGCTTATCTTGCCCACAACGGGCTGGAGCAGAAAATTACTGCTATTATAAACACTATCAACCACGATAATATAGAATCGTTGCGCAGGGGTGGTATGCAGGTAAGGCAGGCTTTCCTTAACGGTAAGTTTCCGCCCGAGATGAGAGAGGAAATCATTAACTGCTATCATAAGCTATCGGAACAATACGGGCAGGATATAACAGACGTTGCGGTAAGGAGTTCTGCAACCGCCGAAGACCTGCCGGATGCTTCTTTTGCAGGGCAACAGGAAACCTACCTTAACGTTCGTGGCCCGGAAATGCTTATGGACAGCATAAGGAAATGTTTTGCTTCGTTATTTACTGACAGGGCTATAAGCTACAGGGAGCGTTTTAACTATGACCTGATGCAGCTAGGGCTGTCAGTTTGCGTGCAAAAGATGGTGCGCAGCGACCTTGGTGCTTCGGGTGTGGCGTTCTCTATAGATACCGAAAGCGGATTTAAATATGCTGTTATTATAAACGGTACGGTTGGGCTTGGTGAAATGCTGGTACAGGGCGCTGTTTCTCCTGATGAATTTATCGTATTCAAGCCTGCATTAAAAGAAGGATATAATTCTATTATAGAAAAAAAGCTTGGCAACAAAGACAAAATGATGGTATATGGCGAAGGCGGAGACGAGCGTGTTACCATTATACCTACCGAGGAAAAAGCACGAAAACGCTTTTGCCTTACCGATGATAATGTGCTGAAGCTGGCAAAATGGGTAGTAATTATAGAAGATTATTATACTAAGCTTCGCGATAAATGGACACCAATGGATGTTGAATGGGCAATAGACGGGCTTACTAAAGAGTTGTTTATTGTACAGGCGAGGCCGGAAACCATCCACTCGCGGAAAGAACACAACACTATAACCGAATACAGTATTGATGACGAAAGCCGACATGAAAAAGTGATTACTACAGGTATTGCGGTTGGCGATAAAATAGGCACCGGAAAAGCCACCATAATTTATTCACTGGATAAGCGTGTAACAGAAGGCCATGAATTTACTCCCGGCGATGTACTGGTAACTGAAATGACTGACCCGGACTGGGAACCGATAATGAAGAAGGCATCGGCTATTATTACCAATAAGGGCGGGCGCACCTGCCACGCCGCAATCATAGCACGCGAAATGGGCATACCTGCAATTGTGGGCTGCGGTAATGCTACTGACCTGATTAAAGAAGGCATGATGGTAACAGCATCTTGCGCTGAGGGTGACAAAGGTTTTATTTATGAGGGAGAAGTACCTTATACTGAAACTGAGTATGACCTTAGCCTGCTTCCTGAAGTAAAAACGGATATCATGTTGAATGTAGCCTCTCCGGGGCTTGCGTTCCGTTTTTCGCACCTGCCAAATAAGGGCGTTGGCCTTGCACGTGAGGAATTTATCATCAATAACTATATAGAGGTTCATCCGCTTGCACTGATGCAGCACCGCGAACTTAATGACAGGAACTTAACCGCTGCAATAGAAAAGAAAATTACAGGCTATGCCAACGAAGAAGATTTCTTTATAGAAAAACTGGCAGACGGTATATCTAAAATCGCGGCATCGTTCTATCCGCATAAAACCATTGTGCGTTTTTCTGACTTTAAAACCAACGAATATTACAACCTGCTTGGCGGAAAATATTTTGAGCCTGAAGAAGAAAACCCGATGATTGGCTGGAGGGGCGCTTCCCGTTATTATTCGGATGCTTATAAAGAAGCTTTTGGCTTAGAGTGCCGCGCCATTAAAAAAGCCCGTGAAGAACGTGGCCTTAAAAACGTAGTGGTAATGATACCCTTCTGCCGCACGGTAGAAGAACTGATAAAGGTAAAAGAAGTGATGAAGGAGTATGGCCTGGTGCGTGGCGAGCACGGGCTGGAACTTTACCTGATGGCGGAAATACCAAGTAATATACTTATGGCTGCAGAGTTTGCACAGCATATAGATGGTTTTTCTATAGGCAGTAATGACTTAACGCAGCTTACACTTGGGCTTGACAGGGACTCTTCTCTAGTGGCACACCTGTATGAAGAGCGCAACCCGGCTGTAAAACGTATGCTGGAAATGCTAATCTCAACAGCTAAAAAAGCAGGTGTAAAAGTTGGCATCTGTGGGCAGGGTCCTTCAGATTTTCCTGATTTTGCACAGTTCCTTGTCGGGCTGGGCATAGACAGTATATCGGTAACACCAGACTCTGTAATTAAAACGGTTAATGCCATAGCGAGTGCAGAGGCTTTAATTAAGGATAAAGCGGAAGTATTACAGGTAAACTAAAATAGCAGTAACAAATATTTTACATAGCGTACCCAACGGGTGCGCTTTTTTATTAGCAGGGTAATGGTATGGGCTAATAGATAAATATCCCTTATCTTTGCAGCCTAAAGTTTTTGTTATGGAAACGATACTTGATACAGCAACACCAACAGCCCTTAACGGACAATTTACCCAAAAGCCCAAATGGCTGAGGGTTAAGCTGCCAACGGGTAAAAAATATACTGAACTGCGTGGACTTGTAGATAAATATAAGCTGCATACCATCTGCACATCGGGTAGTTGCCCTAACATGGGCGAATGCTGGGGCGAGGGTACTGCTACTTTTATGATACTGGGTAACGTGTGCACCCGTTCGTGCGGCTTTTGCGGCGTTAAAACCGGAAGGCCCGAAACTGTGGACTGGGATGAGCCTGAAAAAGTGGCGCGTTCTATAAAAATAATGAATATTAAGCACGCAGTTATTACCAGTGTTGACAGGGATGACCTTAAAGACGGAGGCTCAATTATATGGGCTGAAACGGTAAAGGCCATCCGCAGGATGAACCCTGAAACTACACTTGAAACTCTTATACCCGATTTTCAGGGCATAGAAAGAAACATAGACCGTATAGTAGCCGTAGCACCCGAGGTGGTTTCGCACAACATGGAAACCGTGAAAAGGCTAACGCGCGAAGTAAGGATACAGGCTAAATATGAGCGTAGCCTTGAAGTATTGCGCTACCTGAAAGCCAGCGGAATCAACAGGACAAAGTCGGGCATTATGCTTGGCCTGGGCGAAACTGAGGAAGAAGTGCTGCAAACCATGCGCGACCTTAGGGATGTAAACCTTGATGTGCTTACCATAGGGCAATACCTGCAACCAAGTAAAAAGCACCTGCCTGTTAAGGAATTTATTACTCCGGAGCAGTTTAAAAAGTATGAAGAGGTTGGGCTTGAAATGGGCTTCCGCCATGTGGAAAGTGGTGCATTGGTGCGTTCATCCTATAAAGCGCAAAAGCACATTCTTTAGCCAGAAGTCGAAAGTCATAAGGTAAAAAGCTAAATGTTATATTAACTCCCGTTCGTTACCAATTATTAAGCAATGAGCAAAACCAAAATAGCCATTAACGGATTCGGCCGCATAGGCCGAAACCTTTTCAGGCTTTTACTGGATAACCCCACTATAGAAGTTACCGTTATAAATGATATTGCGGATACCCGCACGATGGCACATCTTGTTAAGTATGACAGCATACACGGCATACTACAGGGAGAGATAACCCATACTGAGAAAAGCATAATAATAAACGGAAGGGAGTTTGCTTATACACGTAAGAAAAATATAAACGATATTGACTGGAGTGCTTTTGATGTTGATATAGTTGTAGAGGCTACGGGGAAGTTTAAAACCTATGAGGATGCAGAAAAACACCTTGCAGCCGGGGCTAAAAGGGTTATACTATCGGCACCGCCGGAAGACGACAGGATAAAGACCGTTGTACTGGGCGTAAACGAACATATACTTGATGGTACCGAAACCATATTAAGCAATGCAAGTTGTACCACTAACAATGCCGCTCCTATGATGAAGGTGATAAACGACCTTTGCGGTATAAAAAAAGCCTACATTACTACTGTACACTCTTATACCACCGACCAAAGCCTGCACGACCAGCCACATAAAGACTTGCGCAGGGCGCGTGGCGCAGCTCAGTCTATAGTGCCTACTACTACTGGGGCAGCAAAAGCCCTGACTAAAGTATTCCCTGAATTTGAAGGTAAACTTGGGGGCAGCGGCATACGTGTACCGGTACCCGACGGTTCGCTTACCGATATTACGTGCTATGTAAAGCGGGAAGTAAGTATTGAAGAAATTAATACTGCTTTTAAAACTGCCGCCGATAATGAGCTTAAAGGCATACTTGCCTATACCAATGACCCAATTGTAAGCGTGGATATTCTGGGTAACACCCACTCCTGTCTTTTCGATTCGCAGCTAACCTCTGTAATAGACAAGATGGTGAAAGTTGTAGGCTGGTATGATAACGAGATAGGCTACTCCAGCAGGCTGATAGACCTTATTACGTATATCAGTAAAAAGAATCAGTAAGCCTTAATCAGTTCAGCAATAAGGGTACGCACCTTTGGTTCTGCTTTTTTGGCTGCCTGCAAAACTTCTTCATGATTTACTTCAGCAATAGTGTCTTCATTGCCCATATCGGTAATTACAGATACGCCAAAGCACTCCATATCCATATGGCGGGCTACTATAACCTCCGGCACTGTTGACATGCCAACACAGTCGGCTCCCAGCGTTTTAACCATCCTGTACTCTGACAGCGTTTCAAAAGTAGGACCCTGCAAACCTAAGTATATACCATCTTTAACCTCTATGTTGAGGTTTTTAGCGAGTTCTTTTGCCTTATTTATCATGTTACGGCTGTAAGGCTCGCTCATGTTTACAAAACGTGGGCCAAAACGCTCATCGTTTTTACCCCTCAGCGGATGCTCGGGCATCAGGTTGATATGATCGTAAATGATAACAATGTCGCCAACATGATAATACGGATTTACCCCGCCTGATGCATTGCTTACAATAAGCCTGCTTACACCAAGGTGCTTCATTACCCTGACGGGGAAAGTAACCTCCTGCATGCTGTAGCCTTCGTAATAGTGAAAACGTCCCTGCATGGCTACTACCTTCTTTGAGCCTACTGTCCCGAAAATAAGCCTTCCTTTATGCCCTGCCACAGTAGAAACAGGAAAATTAGGGATTTCGTTATATGGCAGTGAATGTTCTATAGTTATATCTGAGGCAAATCCGCCAAGACCTGAGCCAAGTATCACTCCATATTCAGGAGTGAAGCCTGTCTTGCTTTTAATGTATTCTACTGTTTGCTGTACTTTTTCCCACATAATCTAAAATTGTTTTGTCAAATTGCCCGCTATTGTTTAAAAATACGGTTTTAATAGGCAGGTAATATAATTTGCCGGCTGGTATCTTGCCTTTAAGCCTCATATAATCTTTTTCGGTGGTAATTATTATCCTGTTATCGGCAATAGCTCTAAGCTCCGCTATTTCCTTTTCAGTAAAATCATGATGGTCAGGGTACGGTTTAATGATATCATTATTACCTTTTACATATTCAAAGAAAGGCTTAGGTTTAGCAATACCTGCAACAAGTATTTTGGGCATGACCTTTACTTCATTTACCGCTATTTTACCTGCTTCAGAACATACATGATCATCATAACCGATAAAACTAAAAAACACCTTTTGCCCTTTTATTGGTTTCAGTTTTTTTATGATATCCTCCTGCTCGTTTGGTGTTAAAGCAGGCGGACACTTGGTTACAACTATAACATCGGCACGCTTAGCCCCTGCCCCGCTTTCGCGCAAATTGCCTGCAGGAAGCAGATAATCATCGGCATATAAATCAGAATAAGCCGTCAGCAAAATATAAAAGCCTGCTTTTAGCCTGCGGTGCTGGTAGGCATCGTCAAGCACAATTACATCCGGCCTGTTATTCAGGCTAAGCAGTTTGTTAACGCCATTCACCCTATCAGCATCTACAGCTACTGTAATGTCGCTGAACTTAGTATAGAACTGGTAAGGCTCGTCGCCAATGGTTTCGGCAGTAGCTTTGCTGTCTGCCAGTACAAAACCATTTGTTTTTCTTTTATAACCGCGACTCAACGTAGCCAGTTGATAATTATTTTTTAATAATCGAATCAAATATTCTGTCATAGGTGATTTACCTGTGCCACCTGTGCTCAGGTTACCGATAACGATAACAGGGAGCGAAAATGAATAGCTTTTAAAGATGCCTTTGTTGTAAAGAACATTTCTTATAGCAGTTATAAATAAATATATCAGGGAAAATGGCAATAAAATTTTTCGCAATGCTCTATTAATTGATATGTAAATATAAAAAAAGTGCCCAATATGGGCACTTTTAAATTTAAGATAAATCAGTTTTAAAACTATTCTCTTGTAAATACAGTTATAGAGTTAAAAGTTTGTCCACCTAATTCTTCTGTAGTACTTACTCTTAGTTCGCTGCCTGTAAGCTTCTTGATTGTACCTGAAACTGCATCTGTCCCTTCACCAATAGTAATGGTATTTCCACTTCTTGACCAAGAGTCTGTTTCTACATCAGTTTCACAGTCGCTCCAGTGTGATACATCCCTGTAAACACCACCTTCAACAAACTCAACATAGTCTTTTTCACAACCTTCTTCGTGGTCATAATCAATAAATGCTTCCTGACCTCCAACAGCTGTACCTGTCTTAGAAAAATACCATTTTCCTTCCAGTGAAGCGCTTGATCCGCCTCCATCATCGTCGCCACAAGCTGTAAATGTCAAACCTGCAAGAGCAAGAGCAGATACCATTAATAATTTTTTCATAGTAGTAATGTGTTATTGTTAAGATTTTGGCAAACATAATAATATTTTTTTAATAACATAAAAAAAATTAAAATTTGTTTAAGGTTGAAACCAGCGTAATTTATAAATGTTTTAACTTGATGGTTAAGGCCTGTATCTTCTGGATTCTTTACTTTTATAGCTTAACAACATAATATTAATACAATGAAAAAAATTGTTTTTGCGGTATCTGCCTTTACGGTAATGGTTTTATTTTCATGCTCATCTGACGACAGCAGTTCTAACTGTGCTGTATGTACATTTAATCAGGAAGGAGTTAATATATCCGAATCTGTTTGTGAGGGAGAAAATGGCAATGCCTACCTTAACGACCAGGATACAACTATAGACTATGAAGAATACATCAGCAGTGCTGAAGATTCGGGTTACGAATGTAATTAAGTACACAACTGCCATCGGCAGTTTTTTTATTGGCTGCAACAGCCACAAATAGTATATTTGAACCAAACTAAAACACCGGCATAAATGAAGATTACCGATGCAATTGCCCTGCTTGAACGTATGGCACCGCTTGCCTATGCAGAAGATTTTGATAATGTAGGGCTACTGACAGGCGATAAAAATGCACAGCTTAAAGGTATATTGGTTTGCCATGACGCAATAGAAGCTGTTATTGACGAGGCCATAACAAAAAATTGTAACCTTGTAGTGTGTTTTCACCCTATATTGTTTTCAGGACTTAAAAATATAACCGGGAAAAATTATGTAGAGCGCTCTTTACTTAAAGCCATAAAAAATGACATTGCCATTTATGCAGTGCATACCGCATTAGATAACCACAAGCAAGGTGTAAATAAAATATTCTGTAAAGCATTAGGGCTTACTAACACCAAAATACTGATACCTAAGGAAAACTACATCCGTAAGCTGGTTACCTATACCACACCTGAAAATGCCGATGAGCTTCGTAATGCGCTTTTTAATGCCGGGGCAGGCAATATTGGTAATTATGAAAATTGCAGTTTTAACTCGCAGGGCATTGGTACCTACTTAGGAAACAACGAGAGTAACCCCGTGGTTGGAGCAGTAGGAGAATTTATTGAAAGCCGGGAAATTAAAATTGAAGTCACTTTTGAAAAGCACCTTGAAGCCGAAATACTTAAAGCGCTTTTCAGCAACCATATTTATGAAGAGGTGGCTTATGAAATATACAGCCTGATGAACCGCCACCAAAATATTGGGTTAGGTATGGTTGGAGAGTTAGAGACACCTATGGATGAAGAGGAATTCCTTTTAATGGTTAAGGAGAAAATGCAATGCGGCGGTATAAGACACAGCGCCTTTACCGGAAAGCAGATAAAAAAAGTTGCTGTACTGGGCGGCTCAGGCGCATTTGCCATTAAAAATGCTATTGCAGCAGATGCTGATGCTTATCTTACAGCCGATTTAAAATACCATAATTTTTACGAAGCCGAAGGAAAAATTATGCTGGCAGATATAGGCCATTATGAAAGCGAACGCTATGTAAAAGACTACATAGCAGGTTACCTTGAAGAAATTACCGAAACACCAGTATTAATTACAGAGGTAGATACTAACCCGGTAAAATACTTCTGATTTTCTAATTAGTACATTTTTTCGTATAGTTAAGTATGTTACGAAAAAAATCGCTAATTTTGCATTCATTTTATTCGGAAGAAAAACAAATATAGTTAAGTACTTACAAATATGGCTACTACCAAGGAAATAAGTGTTGAAGATAAATTAAGGGCACTTTACGATTTACAGTTAATTGATTCAAGAATAGACGAAATAAGGAATGTGCGCGGCGAACTTCCGCTTGAGGTGGAAGACCTGGAAGACGAAGTGGCAGGACTTACCACAAGGCTTGAAAAACTGAAAAGCGACCTTGAGTCAATTGAAGACCAGATTAAGGAAAAGAAAAATGCTATTGATGAGCACAAGTCTGCCATCAAAAAGTACACAGAACAGCAAAAGAATGTGCGTAACAACCGCGAATTCAACTCACTTTCTAAGGAGATTGAATTCCAGGAGCTTGAAATACAGCTTGCAGAAAAGCACATTAAAGAGATGCGCGCTTCTATAGAGCACAAAAAAGAAGTTATAGAGCAAAGCGAGCAGAAGCTGGAAGACAGGAAAACGCACCTGCAACACAAAAAATCGGAGCTTGATGCTATAATGGCTGAAACTGAGAAAGAAGAAAACTTCCTCATGGAAAAATCTGCTGAGTTTGAGGCACTGATTGAAGAAAGGCTTTTAAGTGCTTACAAGAGGATTCGCGGCAGCGTGAGGAATGGCCTTGCAGTAGTTTCTATAGAAAGGGGCGCTTCGGCAGGTTCTTACTTTACCATACCGCCGCAAACCCAGATGGAAATTGCCAGCCGTAAAAAAATACTTACTGACGAGCACAGCGGAAGGATACTTGTTGACAGCGTGCTTGCAGACGAAGAAAGAGAAAAAATGGAACAATTGTTCGCTAAGCTATAATACAACAGCCCTCCGCCATGCGGGGGGCTTTTTTTACTTCATGCAAAAGGTTCTTACCTATATACTCACAAAAAGTATCGGGCTTTATATTAACCTGCTTGGCTACATAGCCCCTAAAAAAGCCAGTACATTAGCCTATAAGTATTTCAGCACGCCACGCGACGGCAGGCTCACGCAGGAACAGCTCCCGGATATACTAAAAGAAGCCGAAGCCGAAATGCTTACGCACGACCAGTTTTTGTTCCAGATGTATAAGTGGGGCGATGGCGAAAAAAAAGTACTGCTGGTACACGGATGGGAAAGCAATGCCTCCCGCTGGGAACTCTTTATCCCTTACCTTCTCAAAGATAATTATACCATCATTGCGCTTGACGCACCGGCACACGGCCTCTCATCAGGGCATGAGTTTAATATTCCCCGCTATGCCGAGTTCATCGATATCATAGTCCGCAGCCTTAAACCCGATTACTTAATAGGCCACTCTGTCGGTGGGGCTACAGCGCTCTATTACCAGTCGCACTACCCTAACCAAATTATACAAAAAATGGTGGTTTTAGGCGCACCGAGCGACCTTAACACACTGCTTACCAACTATGCAGGCCTGCTTAGCCTGAATAGCAATGTATTTGTAATGCTAAAAAAACACTTTTTTGAGCATTTTAAAATTAAAATTGATGAATTTTCAGGTAGCCTGTTCGCCAAAAAAATTACCATTCCGGGATTTCTGGCGCATGATAAGGATGATGAGGTGGTAAGCTATAAAGAAGGTAAAAAGATAGCCGCAGCATGGCAAAATGCCCAGTTTGTAACGACAACCGGACTTGGGCACAGCATGCATGACGATAGGCTGTACAATCAAATCTGCATGTTCCTTAAAGGCTGATACAGCCCAAAATTCACTATTTTTACAGCATGGAAGACGAACTGAAACGGCTTAATAAGTTTATAGCAGAAACCGGCTATTGCTCCCGCAGGGAAGCTGATAAGCTGATTGAAGAAGGCCGTGTAACGATTAACGGTGTATTGCCGGAACTGGGCACAAAAGTGTCTCCTGATGATGAAGTGCGCATCGACGGAAAACTCATACGCGAAAAAACAGGGCGGCACACCTACCTGGCATTCAACAAACCGGTGGGTATAGAATGTACTACTAACCAGGATGTAAAAAACAATATTGTTGACTACATTAACTACCCAAAGCGTATTTTTCCCATAGGGCGTCTTGATAAGGCAAGCGAAGGCCTCATCTTTATGACGGATGATGGCGATATTGTAAATAAGATACTGCGCGCACGCAACAACCATGAAAAAGAATATGTAGTTACTGTAAATAAACCCATTACCGACAGGTTCATACAGCGCATGGGCAATGGTGTACCGATACTGGATACTGTTACCCGTAAATGTAAAGTAGAGCAGATAAGCAAATATGTTTTCAGGATAGTGCTCACGCAGGGCCTAAACCGCCAGATACGCCGTATGTGCGAATACTTGGGGTATGAGGTTACGGCGCTTAAGCGTATCCGTATTATTAATATTTCGCTTGATGTTGCCGTTGGTCGCTACAGGGAGCTTACCCCTTCCGAAATAAAAGAACTTAACAAGCTGATAGAGCCCAGCAGCAAAACAGAAGAGGCCAGCCTGCCTAAAGCCGCACCCCGTGATAACAACAAGCCAAACCCATACAAAAACAAAAACAACAGCCAAAACAATGGAAGTAAAAGACAGCAACGGTAATATATTAAATGACGGCGATACTGTAACCGTAATTAAAGACCTTAAAGTAAAAGGATCTTCAGCGGTTATTAAAAGAGGCACTACCGTTAAGAACATTCGCCTTACAGACGATCCTGCCGAGATAGACTGCCGCGTAAATAAAGTGGCTATGGTACTCCGCACTGAGTTTGTAAAGAAATCATAAAGGGCAGCTCCTAAATTCTATTTGCAGGTATTATTGTCATTCTGACGAAGGAAGAATCTCTTGCTAATCCAATAATTGAGATTATTCACTTCATATAATTACGTTCAGAATGACACCTTTCAAATAAGTCCTTTTTGTATCTTTGTTTGAAATTTGCATCTTATGAAAACAGAAGGGCTAAAAGAATTTTATGAGCATAAAATGCAGCCGCTGCCCGAAAATATGAATGCCACAGCTGGGCATTTTAATATTTTCAGGATAGAAGACTGCCTTTCCGGTACTACCACAATTCAGTATGCCCGTCGTGATTACTACAAAATAACACTTATAAGGGGCGTTAACCGCTACCATTATGCCGATAAAAGCATTGAGGTAGATGGCACTTCTATGATTTTCTTTAACCCCAAAGTTCCTTATACCTGGGAACACATTTCGGGCGAGGCAACAGGCTATTTCTGCATCTTTACAGAACCTTTTTTTACAGAAAAGCTGCGTGGCAGCCTTCAGGAACTGCCTATGTTTGCCATTGGCGGTAAGCCATCATACATATTAAGCCAGGCTGACGAAGAGGCAATTGTAGCCGTTTTCGAAAAGATGCTTACCGAAATCAGGTCAGATTATGCTTTTAAGTACGACCTGTTACGGAGCTACCTCAACGAACTGATACACCTTGCATTAAAAACAGAACCTGCTTCTAATTTATATGACCACCCTAATGCAAATACCCGTATTACATCTGTTTTCCGTGAGCTGTTAGAGCGGCAGTTCCCCATTGAGACACCACAGCAACGCTTTACCATGAAATCAGCGCGTAGTTTTGCCGAGAGCCTTGCGGTGCATGTTAACCACCTTAACCGGGCCGTAAAAGCAACCACAGGCAAAACCACTACCGCCATTATAAGCGAAAGGCTTGTAGCCGAAGCCAAAGCATTGCTCAGGCATACCGACTGGAATGTAGCTGAAATCAGCAACAGTCTTGGCTTTGAAGAAGCTTCACACTTTAATAACTTTTTCAGGAAGCATACCTCGTTAACTCCGTCACGATACAGGACTGTTTGATTTTTGTAATTATTGGTTTGCCCTGAGTAATAAGCAGCATACAGGTTGCCCATACCTTTGTATTGTAATTAAAAAACAAACAGTATGGAAAATCAAAAAGCAAAAAAAGTATGGTTTGTAACCGGCGCAAGCAAAGGCTTTGGGCTTGAATTTATCAGACAGGTACTGGCAAACGGAGACGCTATTGCAGCAACATCACGCAGTATTGACGGGCTCAAAAAAGCTGCCGGTACTGATAATGAGAACTTTCTTCCGCTTGAGGTAGAACTGACTAACGAAAACAGCGTGAGTAATGCTGTTGCCGAAACCGTAAACAAGTTTGGCAGGATAGATTATGTTGTTAACAATGCCGGGTACGGGCTGGCAGGCAGCCTTGAAGAACTGAGCGATGCTGAAGCACGACATAATTTTGATGTAAATGTATTCGGCTCCCTTAATGTTATCAGGCAGGTAATGCCACACCTGCGCAGGCAAGAATCAGGACATATTTTTAATATCTCATCTATTGCCGGCGTAACAGGCAGTTTTCCCGGCTTCGGAATTTACTGTGCCACCAAGTTTGCGGTAGTAGGCTTTACTGAAGCCCTTCAGGTTGAAGCTAAACCCTTCGGCATAAAGGTAAGCCTTGTATTACCGGGATACTTCAGGACTAATTTCCTGGAGTCTGATTCGCTTATCACTCCTGCAAAACAAATGGAAGAATATAAAGAAGTACGCAATGTACTATCTATACACCAAAACCAGATTAAAGGCAACCAGCAGGGCGACCCGGTTAAAGGTGTTGCAGAGATACTAAAAGTTGCAGGCATTGAGAATGCACCTTTGTACCTTTTCCTCGGTAGTGACGCGCTGCAAATGGCACAAAACAAAATAAGTTTCCTTCACAATGAAACTGAAAACTGGAAACATGTAAGCACCGCTACAGATTTCTAAAATTATAAAAGGGCTGTCTTCAATTGACAGCCCTTTTTTATTATTTCCTGTATTTTCTTTGCTCCCTCGCTAAAAGCGTATTCTTAAGCAGCATTGCAATCGTCATAGGCCCTACTCCACCGGGAACAGGCGTAATGAAGGAAGCCTTTTTGCATACATTATCAAAATCTACATCTCCTGTAATCCTGTAGCCCCTTTCGCTGGTTTCATCCGGTACGCGGGTAATACCCACATCTATAACCACAGCATCATCCTTAATCATTTCGGCTTTCAGGTAGTTGGGCACACCAAGTGCGGTAATAATAATATCGGCCTGTGTGGTAATCTGGTTAATGTTCTTGGTATGGCTGTGCGTTAACGTTACGGTACTGTTGCCCGGAAAACCCTTGCGCCCCATTAGTATGCTCATAGGCCTGCCTACAATATGGCTGCGCCCTATCACCACTGTATGCTTACCGGCAGTCTGCACATTATAGCGCTCTAACAACTCTAATATACCAAATGGCGTGGCCGGGATAAACGTTGTCATATCCAGCGCCATTTTACCAAAATTCTCCGGGTGGAAGCCATCTACATCCTTACTCGGGTCTATGGCCATAATAACCTTTTGGGTATCTATCTGGTCAGGTAAGGGTAGTTGTACTATAAAGCCATCTATGTCATCATCCTGGTTTAGCTCCTCAATCTTTTTAAGCAGCTCCATTTCAGATGTGGTACTTGGCATTTTAATAAGTGTAGATTCAAACCCTACACGCTCGCAGGCCTTTACTTTACTGCCAACATAGGTAAGGCTTGCCCCGTCATTACCCACTATTACAGCGGCAAGGTGCGGTACCTTCTCGCCGTTTTGTTTCATCTTGTCAACCTGGGCGGCTATCTCGTTTTTGATATCCTCCGAGGTTTTTTTACCGTCTAATAATTGCATTTTGTGTTGTTGTGTATTTAGTTTTAGAATAGAATACCAATTAAAAAAGACGCGGTTACCCGCGCCTTTAGTATATGTTTTGCCGTTATGGCTTCATGCCTTTCATTCCGCCCATCATCCGCATCATGTTCCTGGCGCCCCCGCCCTGCATCATCTTCATCATTTTGCTCATTTGGTCAAACTGTTTCAGCAACTGGTTAACCTGCTGTATAGATGTGCCTGACCCTTTTGCGATACGGTTTTTGCGTTTGGCATCAAGCACGGCAGGCTTGCTGCGTTCTTCAGGCGTCATAGAGTGTATTATCGCTTCAATGTGCTTAAAGGCATCATCTTCAATCTCTACATCTTTAAGGGCTTTGCCTGCACCGGGTATCATCCCGATAAGGTCTTTCATATTACCCATCTTCTTTACCTGCTGTATCTGGGAAAGGAAATCGTCAAAGCCGAATTCGTTTTTGGCAATTTTCTTCTGTAGCTTGCGGGCCTCTTCTTCATCATACTGCTCCTGTGCACGCTCCACAAGCGACACAACGTCTCCCATGCCCAATATACGGTCGGCCATACGGCTTGGGTGGAAAACATCAATAGCTTCCATTTTTTCGCCTGTACCGATAAATTTTATCGGCTTATTAACAACCGATTTAATAGATATAGCGGCACCACCACGTGTATCACCATCGAGTTTGGTAAGCACTACCCCGTCAAAATTAAGCCTGTCGTTAAATGCCTTTGCGGTATTAACAGCATCCTGACCGGTCATGGAGTCCACCACAAACAGGGTTTCCTGCGGGTTTATGGCTTTATGAACATTGGCAATTTCGTTCATCATTTCCTCATCAACAGCAAGGCGTCCGGCGGTATCTACAATTACCACATTAAAACCGTTTGCCTTTGCGTGTGCTATGGCATTTTGCGCTATTTGAACCGGGTTTTTATTTCCTTCCTCAGAGTACACTTCTACCCCTATCTGGCCTCCAACCACATGAAGCTGGTTGATTGCCGCAGGGCGGTAAACGTCGCACGCTACAAGTAATGGCTTTTTGTTCTTTTTTGTTTTAAGGAAGTTGGCAAGTTTACCAGAGAAAGTTGTTTTACCCGAACCCTGAAGCCCCGACATTAGTATAATAGAAGGATTACCCGAAAGGTTAACACCTGCCGTGTCGCCGCCCATAAGCTCGGTAAGTTCATCTTTTACCAGTTTTACCATTAGCTGCCCCGGTTGCAGGGTAGTAAGTACATCCTGCCCAAGCGCTTTTTCTTTTACAGTATTGGTAAAATCTTTGGCAATTTTAAAGTTAACGTCGGCATCAAGCAATGCGCGGCGCACTTCTTTAAGGGTATCGGCAACGTTTACTTCTGTAATTTTTCCGTGGCCTTTTAGTATATGTAAGGCTTTATCTAACTTATCGCTTAAATTTTCGAACATAATCGAGGGTTTCTTTTATAGAAGTGCAAATTTACTAATTTGATTTTTAAGTTTACAGGCGTAAGTGCATAAAAAAACCGGCCTCGGGAAATAGGCCGGCTTTCTTTCGGAAAAAACCTGAATATTTAAAAAAAACACAACTATTCTAATTTTCTGTACTGTGTCCCTGCCGAAAGCCAAACTAAAACTTTGCTTATGGAGAAACAGCTTACTCGGCAAGGGCTAAACAGTATCAGGAATATTTTTATACCTAAAAAGAAAATCCTGTCCCTTACCTTATACCCTCCGGAAAAACCGGCCGCATTATGCCGGTTATCCTCGGGGCTCTATACATCAGCATTTCTTTTTCATAATATTGTAAATCCTGCAATCAGGGATTTTTAATGCTCTGTCTGTTACTAAAACAACTAAGCAAACTTTTACCCTACCGCTTAACAAAATTTTAACATATCAAATACTAATAAAAAAAGGGAAGCAATAGTTGCCTCCCTCAAAATTCCTAAACTCAAAAATTAAATTAGTTCTTCTCAAAAGTAAGATAGTCGGTACCGCCGTTACCACCACTAACATCAATTAGTTTAATGGTGTTGTCATTTGTCTCCAGTATATCCCAATCATCTGTCAGGTCTTCAAAAGAAGCAGGCGTAGAAAAAGCAATATTAAAATCAAGGTCGCTACTGCCGTTATCATCATCATCACTGCTATCACTGTCGGTAACGCTCCAGTTGCCCGTATAGGTATTGGTGCCGTTGGTTGCAGTTAAAACATTATTGTTTCCAAAGGTAAATGTATACCCCTGAAAATGATTGGTTTCATTGTTACCGTCATCTTCATAAAATGTTACAGCCCATGTGCCGTTTCGTGCAGTGTCGGTCACTTCTGTTAAGCTTCCGTTGTTAACTGTACCGTTACTGTCGTCCGAACTGCATGAAACAAGTGATCCTAAAAAAATAAGTCCCGCCGCTAAAAAATTCGCTCTTCTCATAATGTGTAATTGTAAATAGTTTTGTGTAAACGTAAAAAGGGTTATAAATATTCTGCTGTAAAAGTAGTAGGGTTTATAGACATAAAAATGTTAAACTAGTATAAGTAGATAATAGTTTAGAATTAGCGCAATATCATTTAGAATTTATGATGTTAAAAAACAGCCTTACTACATCACACAGAAAAAAATCCCTAATTTAACAGCCATATTTATGCGCTATGAAAAATTTTTCTGTTAAAGGTATTTGCGAAGAAATTACGTTTTCGGCATTCTTTAAAGAACATGCCAAATCGCTGCGCAATTATCTTTACTACAAATTTGGTAACGAAGAGCAGGCTGAAGATGTAACGCAGGAAGCTTTTATAAAGCTTTGGCAAAACTGTGCCGATGTTCCGCCCGAAAAAGCAAAATCTTTTTTATATACCGTTGCCAATAACGCCTCATTAAACCAGATTGCCCATCAAAAAGTGGTTCTGCAATATGCACAGAAAAATACACATGTACACACCGACGGGCATAATCCTGAATTCTTGATGGAAGAAGACCAGTTCCGCGTTAAGCTGCAAAATGCTATAGCAGGGCTATCTGAAGCGCAACGCACTGCATTTCTTTTACACAGGATAGAGGGGAAGAAATACCAGGAAATTGCTGATATACTGGGAATAAGCGTTAAAGCGGTAGAAAAGCGCATTCACGGTGCGCTGGTAGAACTAAGAAAACAAATTGATAATATAAGGTAGGGATTTTTACAGTTAAACTGTTATACTCTAAAACGGATGAAAATGAAAGAAGATGTAAAACTGGCGAAATGGCTTGAAGGGAGCATGGATGAGAATGAACTCAGGAAGTTCATGGCTTCGCCTGAGTTTGAAACTTACAGGAAAATTAAAGATTATTCTGCAGAGCTTGTGGCTCCGCAAACCGATATTGATGCATTATACACAAAAATACTGCAAAACAAGGAACCGAAGCCGGTAAGGAAACTTACGCCATGGTTTGCCCGCATAGCAGCAGTATTGTTTGTTGTGCTGGGTGTCGGTTACTTTTTCTATACAACACAAACAACTAACCACATTGCAGCAGCAGGAGAAAGGACAGAATTTTCTTTACCTGATAACAGTAATGTAGTACTTAACGCTGCGTCTGAAGCGCAGTTTCGTACCTGGAACTGGGATAATAACCGTGAGGTTGAGCTGACAGGAGAAGCTTTTTTTAAAGTTGCAAAAGGCGAAAAGTTTGATGTGGTAACACCATTAGGTACTGTAACGGTTGTAGGTACGCAGTTTAATGTTAAAGCCAGGGAAGGCCGCTTTTATGTAAGCTGTTTTGAAGGTAAAGTAAAAGTAAGCAGTAAAGGCAGGGAGATAATGCTAACTCCGGGACAAAGTGTTATATTTGAAGACGGTAAAAACATAGCCGAGCCTTCTGCTGACGGAACACAACCGGGATGGATAGTATATGATGTTGCATTTAAAAAGGAAAAGCTGGAGAACGTAATAGCCGAAATGGAGCGCCAGTATAACGTTGATATAACACTACCGGCAGGTACTTACAGCCTCTATAACGGTCACGTTAAGATGAATGATTTAAAAACCGCCCTGCAGCAAATAGAGTTATCCTACCAATTAAAATCTGTAACGGAAGGTGATAAAATCATACTTACCCGTGAATGAAATTAAGCTTTAGGGAACTGCTTATACTATTGCCTCTTTTTTTTTTCGCCTCCAGCACTTTTGGGCAGGGCGAAAAAAAGAGTATTCCCTTAAAGCGTATTCTTGATACCATAGCAGTACAGCACCAGGTAAAATTCAGTTATGCCGAAAATGATGTTTTCGGGCATAGTATTTACCCGCCGCAGGCCGAAATACCACTACGGGCCAAACTTGTATATATAAGCAACCGCACAGGGCTTAATTATAAAGAACTTGGCGAGTATATCGTTATCTACAAAGCTAAACAGCGGGAAGTAAAGAACTTTTGCGCTTATGTTACTGATGAAACCGGTATGCCCATAGAAAATGCATCTGTACAGGTAAACGACGCAAAGAATATAGTTACCGGCGCTGATGGCTATTTCGAACTGAACACCACACTGCCCGAAAAAATAATCATTGGGCATATAGGCTACGAGGCTGTAACAGTACCTATTGCCGATTTTACCGGAGATTGCCTGAATATTGTATTACGCTTTGATGTAATGCAACTGGACGAGGTTATTACCGAACGCTTTTTAACCACCGGTATCTCTAAAAAGAAAGACGGCAGCTTTACCATAGAGCCTAAAAAGTTTGGTATTTTACCCGGTGTTACAGAGCCTGATGTACTACTGGCCATGCAACAGCTACCCGGCATAATGAGTGTTGACGAAACGGTATCTAATATTAATGTGCGTGGCGGTACCCACGACCAAAACCTTTTTATGTGGAATGGCATACGCCTTTTCCAGACGGGACATTTTTTTGGGCTTATTTCTGCCATCAATCCCAACATTGCTTATGATATTAAAATTGTACGTAACGGCTCTTCTGCTTTTTATGGCGAAAGTGTATCGAGTGCAGTTGATATTTCATCACACTCAGCAGATGTAGAAGACGGGCAGACCACCATAGGCAGCAACATGATAAATGCCGACTTTTATACCAAAATTAAACTTAATGAAAAGTCGGGCATAGAATTATCTGCAAGGCGCTCGTTTACAGACCTGCTTGACTTTCCTACTTATGACAAATATTCGCAAAGGATATTCCAGAACACGGTTGTTACCCAACTGCAAAACAGTACTGACATTAATTACAGGGGCGACAAAGAATTTTATTTTTATGATTTTACAGCGCAATACCACCGTAAAATTGCTGATAAGCACGAACTGTTTATACATTTAATAGGCATTAACAACAAGCTCGATTTTACGCAGGGAACTGTCACGGAAACAAATACAATAACTTCTATCAGTAATTTAGACCAACAGACATTTGGTGCTTCCGCAGAATTTAACAGCCAATGGTCGGAAACACACAGTACAAAATTCGGTATATACTCTTCCTATTATAACGTAGATGGTACCAGCCAGTCTTTCGAAACAGGTACAGTTACCACACAGGAAAACAAAATAAAAGACAGCGGCTTCCGGTTTTCGGACAGTAACCAGCTAACTTCATTATTTACCCTGCACTCAGGATACCAGTTTAACCAGACAGAGATTGACAATATTGATATTTCTGATTCTCCCGCCCTTGACCGAAGTGTGAACCAGGTATTGCGCGCCCATGCTTTTATAGGTGAACTGGAGCATAACCCTGAAACAGAAAAAATATATGCACGTGCGGGGCTCCGCATTAATTATCTGGAACAGCTGAAAACTATTTATATTGAGCCCAGGCTTCAGTTTAATTACATAATAGACCATGCGTGGCAGGCAGAGCTGCTTGCAGAGCGAAAAAGCCAGACTACCTCTCAGGTGGTAGAACTGCAAAATGATTTTTTGGGCATAGAAAAAAGGCGATGGGTGCTCGCCAATGATATAGATGTGCCGGTACAGCGCAGCAGCCAGGTATCTGTTGGTATCAGCTATAGAGATAAAGGCTGGCTGGTATCGATAGACAATTTTTATAAAAAGGTAAATGGCATAACTACCTACAGCCAGTCGTTCCAGAACCAGCTCGAGCAGATAGAGGCAAAAGGCAGTTACAGGGTTTTCGGCTCAGAATTTTTAATACAGCGCCAGTTTAAAAACTTCTATACCTGGCTAAGTTATAGCTGGAATGATAACCGCTACAGGTTTGATGATGTTCAGCCCGAAAAATTCTCTAATAATTATGAAATAAGCCACGCTGTAAACACAGCGGCTATTTATGAATGGAATAATTTTAAAATAGCAATAGGTTCGCGTTGGTTTACTGGCCGCCCCACAACAGATCCGTTACTTAACGTGCCTGTATATGATAATGAGGGTAACCCATCCATATTTTATGAATATCCCAATACTGATAATCTGAGCGATTTTTTTCAGGTCAACTTCTCAGCATCTTATCTATGGCACATCACACCAAAAGTACGTGCCCAGTTTGGGCTGTCTGTGCTGAATATTTTTAATCGTAGCAATATCCTTAACCGCTATTACCGTATAAACGCCGCAGAAGATATTGAACGTGTTAATACCTACGCCCTTGAACGTACACCCAATGCCCTCATAAGAATCAACTTTTAATAAATAACAAAGCCTGCTTTTTACAGCAGGCTTTACTTTTTAGCCGGATTATAACTCAAACATTATTCTTTTACAATTTTGCGGGTAGCTACCTTTCCGTTCGTAAATGTAGCCTTAACCACATATATGCCTGACTCAAGCCCTGAAAGGTCAGCCTGCTTAGATGTACCTGTAAACACCTGTTGCCCTAAAGTGTTTATTACTTCTAAGCTGCTAACTTCGGCATCAGCCACAACAGTAACAACATCTGCAACAGGGTTAGGATAGATACTAAAATCAGTATTGTCAAAGCTTTCGGTTGAAAGCGGCTGCGCAAAACCCTGCAGATAAACCGACATCGGGAAATAGCCCTGTCCTCCTGCAAAAACTGCATCCGGAACATCTATTTTAAAGCTATGCTCACCTGCTGTAAGGTCTCCCAGTGATATGGTGCGGATTGGAATTTTATCTCCGGGACACCAGTTGTTCCACGACCAAGCAGCATTGGTATCAGGCCTCGGGTATGCAGGATTGGTAGAGCAGTCATAATAAATACAGCTTGGTTGTGTATTATAGTTAAAGAAAGGCACACACGATACTCCACCCGGCTTGTATGTTAACACAAGCTGGTTATCGAAGTAAATAAAATGGTTACGCCTTATATACTCTTCACCACCTGAATTAGAACCGTGGTTTGATGTTATCAGGTAAAGCTTTGCATTCGGTACATCCTGTTCCAGTGTAAAGTTGATGGTACGCACCGTTTCGCCTAAAATATCAGTTCCGTCAAGGGTGTAATTCTTAAGCTCATATTTATAAGATAATGGCAAAAAGAAGTTATTCTCGGCAACAAGGTTCGGGTCAAATGTAGATGAGAACTCAAGGGTACCCATATATACATCATTTCTTCCCTGACAGCCCGGTATTTCTACCGCAGCGCCACCCTGGCCGGGCCCACCCTGATAGCCATATACTTCAAGCTCTATCCAAATATCATATTGTGATGTTATATTCTCATCATGAAAAATATGGGTAAGGTTATCTACCTGATACACATAAGGAACCGAGTTTGGGTTTGTAACCGTCATATCCATGAATGGGGTAATAAAACGCCCCATCTCTATACGCTGTACTTCATTATATACATAAGTATCTGCCCCTTTTGGTGCCAAAACCATATTTACATTTCCTATCCTGTCGTAGTTATCGCAAAGCGGATTGAGGGTTACTGTCATGGTTAATTTATTTCCGAAAGATGCAAGTTGCTCTTCGGTAAGTTTTTTGCCATAAGAGGAGTTGCTGTTCCTGATAGCGCCCGGCGGAATCGGCTCGCTTACGGTCGCTTCATACATGCCATAGTAAACAGCCTGGTCAAAAACAGTAAGGTTGTATGTTTCCTGAGCCTGCACGCCTACGGCAGCAAACATGGCAAAACCTAAAAACAAGTTGAGTAGTGTTTTCTTCATAAAGTTTAGTTTTAGGCGGGAAATTTAAGAAATTTTCCATAAAAAACTCAAGCTTCTACTTGTATTAAGCATTACTTTATCATGAAAACAACTTTTTTATATAAAAATGTTATGTTTAAAACTGAAAGTATATAAATGGTTGAGGACCTGCTGAGGCTGCGGCATAAACAAGCCAGTACACAAACCCCAGTATTACTGCCTTACCCGCAAGCGGTGTCCTGTAAAAAGCCTGCTTCATGGCGTTTATAATGTTTTCAGGTAAAAAGTGCCACACATAACCAATAAACATCAAAATGAATACATTTTTGTACCCCATAATTATGGTTTCCCACTGTGCAGGGTTAAAGGTTACTTTACCAATATTTTGAATTACATCAAGCGCAATTGTAAAATCTTTGGCACGGAAAAATATCCAGCAAAACGCAACAAAGTGAAATGTTATGAGAACGGATATAAAGTGCCATAAACGGTTTCCGCTTTTTCCTTTCGGGGTTGGGAAGAATTCAGAAAACAACTTGTGTACTGCCAGGGCAATACCGTGCAAAGCACCCCAGACTATAAACCTTAGGCTTGCTCCATGCCATAACCCGCCCAATAGCATGGTGGTTAACAGGTTTACATTGGTAACAAGCGTTTTCTGCCTGTCTTTAGCCAAAAGGAATGACAACATAAAAAGCCCGAATGCACTACCGGCTATTATTAAAGGCCATATACTTACATTTAAGTTGGCCACACCCCATGCTATAACGGTAATAAAAAACACTGCCGGGAAAAAGAATCCCCCGAAAGAGCCTTTCCTGTTCCCGCCAACGGAGATATAAAGGAAATCTTTTAACCAGGTTGATAATGAAATGTGCCACCTGCGCCAAAACTCGGTTATGCTGGCCGATTTATAAGGTGTATGGAAGTTTGGCGGAAGCTCGAAGCCAAGCAGCAGCGCTATACCGATAGCCATATCACTATATCCTGAAAAGTCACAATATATTTGTATGGTGTAGCCATAGGTAGCCATAAGGTTTTCAAAAGCCGTGTAACTGTTAGGCGAATCAAAAACCCTGTCAACAAAATTTACCGATATATAATCGGATATAACCGTTTTTTTGATAAGTCCGCCAATAATAAGAAAAAGCCCGTAGTTTACCTCTTCTTTAGTAATCGTAAGCTTTTCATATATTTTAGGGATAAAATCTTTAGCCCTTACTATTGGACCGGCAACGAGCTGGGGGAAAAACGATACAAAGAAAAGATAATCGGGAAAACTTTTGGCAGGTGTTATTTCCTTACGGTAAATTTCTATCGTGTAGCTTATAGATTGAAATGTATAAAACGAAATACCTACAGGGAGTATAACATCATAAAAGGCAAACTTTCCGCCAAAAAGGTCGTTATAGTTGCCTATTAAAAAGTTGGTATATTTAAAATAAGCTAAAAAACTCAGGTTTACTATAACACTGAACCACAGGTATATTTTACGCTGCATTTCCCTTGTTTCCCGGTACAGGAAGTAGCTAAGGGTATAATCCAGAACAGAAGTAAACAGCAACAGCAGGAAATACATGCCGCTCGACTTATAATAGAAGAAAAGCGAGAATGCAATTACATAAAATATACGCAGGTGAAATGTTTTGCGCAGCAAAAGGTATATTGCATAGAAAACAACAAACAGCCCTAAAAACAAACCTGTGTTAAACAGCAAAGGCCGGCCCGGATCATACGTGAACCAGGTTACCACATCCTCCCATTTTACCTCCGGTAAAATATTATTCCACTGCATTTTAGTTGTTGGATTTAAAATTATCAAACGCTTTTAAAAAAGCTTCCGTAAACAGTTCGCCCTGCTTTTGGTAACCCTGCACCGAGTAATGCACCCTGTCTGACGACATCATTCCCTTTGCTGCATTTTTATCTACACCATACAATCCTCCCATTTCTGAGAACATATCCCACGATGCGTAATTTTTTTCCGTTTCCTGTGTTAGTATGCTTTTAGCATAAGCCGCCACAAAGGTATTAGGATACCTGCGCTTAAATAATGATGGCGGGGGCGTCATAACCAGCAGGCAGGCTTCGGGATTAGCTGCACGTATGTTTTCAATAAATAGATTTAGCTGCTCTGTGTAAGCCTGCGCCTCCATTTTATCAAAAGACTCATTGGTGCCGAGCGCTACTACAATTAGGTCGGGTTGCAGCGCTTTTGTCTGCTCAAAAAACAAAGGGTATTTATTATAATCAGATGCTTTAGCGCCATTAACACCGATACTGTGGTACAGGAGACCCGGAGTATCTTTTTCAAGTACTAAACCATTCAGGGTATATTCGTTAAGCCCTTCTCCCGGCAGGAGGTAAATTTTAGAAACAGGCTCTTTACTGTAGTAATAATTGGAGATTGTATCAGTAGCCAAGGGTAAAGGGATAAATTCGCTGCGCTTTATCTCTCTTTTTTCCATTTGGCTGGTAGGTATCTTTAATGTTTTACCTGCCCTGATGTTGTCAGAACGTAATCCGTTAAGCTTTTTTATTGCCGAAACGCTGGTGCCATATTTATTAGCTATGATGGATAAAACCTCTCCGTTTTTAATTTTATGAGTAGTCTTTTTAGGCTCGGAAGATTCCATCACAATGGTTTTAGAACTTGTGGCAATGTCTATACACGGTATATTGTGCGGAGTGATTATCCTGACCGTATTGAAACAATAGCCGGTATCGCGCACTGTGGCTTCTACAACAAAGCTTTCTGTTGCCTTTAGTGCAATACCGCTAAGCCCAACCTCCATACCCTGCTCTGCGGGGTAAATATTCCTGCGGCTGTCCCAGCTAATGTTACTGCTGTATTTTACATAGGGGCTGCCATTAGTTTTAGCCAGCCTGTGCGGGAACGAAAACCCCACACCACCGTTGCCAAAGCGCGCCTGTAATTTTTTACGAATGGTACCTGTAATGATATCGGCCTGGATGTGGCTGTCGCCAATGTGTATAATATTGATGTGCCCCGCCTTCTCTTCTTCCAGAAACCTTAGCTTCTCAAAAATCAGGTTGAGCGCCGAAGTATTGGTAATGATATTGTTATCTGCCATCTCTATACCCGAAGTATCGGTAACCACACTGTC
>CEQG01153827.1_pt1 | contig 30585 bp, 27 predicted proteins | sample 350301 | NCBI WGS metagenome assembly CEQG01 (sample SAMEA2621242, study PRJEB7988) | marine metagenome | isolation source: saline water (ENVO:00002010), including | reverse complement strand
ACCCGCCTATTTTTTTGTTTACACAGTTTTTTGGATACTACCAGAAATATCTTGAAGCATCTAAACTCTATGATTCTATGATCTCATTAGGATTAACAACAAAGAGAGGTAATAATTTATTACCTCCAGATAAAGCTTATAGATATTCTACAAAAGTTAATTAAGCCTAGTTAATCCTAGGCTTTTTCTTTTATGAATCTTCATGCGTTGAAACACTTTCACTATCAGATAAGAAATTACCAAAACCCAATTGAGAAGTAAATCTTATAGTATTGATTTTTTAATTAATCAAAGTAATACTCCAAATACATCTCGCTCACTTTTAAATTATTACCACTCCTTTTTTTAAATAAAAAATCGTTTCTTGGATTACTGTAGCAAAATGGTAATTACTTATAAATTCATCCATATTAAATTTTATCTATTTACAAACCTTTATGTAATTTGAGCCGTAGATGTTTTTTGAATTCAATGAAGATTATATCCTAGTTCGGTCAATGCTTCCACTATCTTATCTAAATAGTATTGTGGGGTACCTCCATCTACAATATCATATTTATAATTGATTTCCGTTCTGTCTGAAAGCCCATTAGATCCAGAATAGTTTCCAGTTCCGTTTTCAACCGCTTGTATAAACTGTTTAAAATTTGTTCCACCAGCTTCTTCTACTTGAAATATAACGGAACGATAATAATTAGGAGCAAATAATTCTAGTCTGGTCCTGAATGTCAACAAATCGGTTTCATATTGAGCTGTTCTGGCTTCTAACGGGTCAAATGAACCATCTTCATAAATGGTGCTTGCTTCATCTTGAAAAACCATTACGATCACATTACCTTCTGGGGTAGTCCCAAACATATTAAGCGCTGCGAATGTTTGCTCATTAAATTCAGAATATTCACCGGCTCCACCCCAACTTATAATCTCTACACTATCATCATATAATACACTGTCATTACCATATAACGGCAATAATCTATCCTTCAAGATCGTGTCTTTCATCGTTTGCAATGGCGCTAAAGTAGCATCCATACTTCCAGAAGCATCAAAAACAAATTTGATTTTGGTGTTTTGAGTTATCGCAAGTTCATTATCGCGATAATCCCAGATCAAGTAAATATTGTCGTTGTTAGGCCTGTTAAAAACAAACTTGATTGGTCTAAGAACGTGCTTAATGTTTGTTGCGTGCTCTGTATCTCTGAGTATGTGGCTTCCGCCAAAATCGTTTCGATATCATCTGCAGTGTATTCTAGATCAGTAATAAGGTAGCCTAGCTTATTCTCGCGCTCTACATTAAACTTTCCTGTATTCGTACCTCCTTTATATGCCTGAATATTTATCGTGCTTCCACGCTCAGGAAATCTACTCACACCTTCTAATCCTTCAAGCGTTTCAAACTTGCTTATTTCACTTACTTCAAACAAGTGATTTTCTGAAAAGAAAGATGAGCTTCCCCATCTGAAACGGTTAACCATAGTTTTACCTAGATCCTTTTCATCTGCAAGTACAATACTTGTGATCTTTAATGGTATTCCCACAGGGCAAATGTTGCTTATTTAAAAGTTGCTGCACCATCTACCGGCGTTACCGTAACATATACTTTTGAAACATCCAGATTATTACGAGGTATAGTAATGTTTCCGCTTGCATTTACATTTTCTGCATCATAATTCTCACCATCATAATTTGCTGAAATAGTTACTGCACCATTGAGCACTTCATAATTTAAGATGAAATCACCTAATAAATTATTGATGTTCACTATGTATGTAAATGACTCATTAATCATTTTCTGGATGATGTTCCCACAATAGGTTTCAAATAATTTTTCGGGATCATCTTCTACCATTAATACATACTGTTTCCTATAGGGATCCCAACCGCCTATTTTTCTGGAAGTAGGATTTTTTATAAAAAGGTTTCTAAAGTGCGATGTCAATCCATAGTTGATCTCGGTGGTCCCATCATTAGATAAGCGTACAGGTGTCCCATTCCTAGCGCTTACATAATAAACTCTATCACCATCCATATCCACACTTTCAGGATTATTACCAACCCCCAGTACTCCTGCATACGGTTGATAAATCCCCAGAATTTCATCCCCTTTCGTCAAAATTCTTTCGCCGCTAGCAGTTTCAAGTAAATTTTTACCAAAAGAAACCCGTCCAATTTTTTCCTCTTGCATCACCAAAATATCATTTTCCCTGGCAATCAGCATCTGTATGCTTCCATTTTGCTTATCCAGTTCCTTATAGTTTGCTGTGCTCAGGTTAAACTCATTGAGGCCATTTATATTTGTGCTTTCTATGTACGGTTGTCCATAAGTGAGGTCTGCAAAACGCCTAACTTCCCTGTACTCTTCCACACTTGTCGCTGATGGTCGTAGATCAATGTTTAGGTAATTGGTATTGAGATCATCCTTGACGCGGTAACTTTCTATACCATCACCTTGCGTAAAGCAGTTAAAGAAATCAAGTTCTATTATTCCCGGAGTTCCCGTTTCAAAATCTTGATTTTGGATATTTCCCGAATGGTTCCCATCAATAACCTCATAACAATCCTGTGTTTCAAAAAAGGTTTCTTGGTCTGCAAGTTTGTTCTCTGTTTCAAAGGCATAAAAACCGCTTCCGGTCCTAACCACGATTTTTGCGCGTACATACCCCTTCTTGCTTGCGCTTCCTTCAAGTAAACCCTGAATCTTAAGATATAGTTTTCCTGATGGGTCTTCCTGAAAAGCATAGGCTCCATTGGTGGTAATCAGGTTTCCCCTTACTAATTCCATCTGGGGCCTATAGTCTGAAACTTCATCTGAATTATCGTGTATTCCCTCTAGTTTCCTGCCATCAACAAGTAATATATCATTAAACCAATCCCCAATGCTATCATATGCTCGCTGGGTATAAAATTCCTCATCAAAAGTGATGTTCTTCCATCCTGACTTATAATTTCTTGAACTGTTGATAAATAGTTTAATATTGGTTCCCACGGGGAGGGGTTTTTCCTCAAGTCCTTCTCCATTATCTTCCGTGAACAGGTCAAGATATCCTACAGGTTTATGGTCATTACCTGCGCCACGATCGCCAAATTCCCTTACATCAATATCAAAATCATTACGATCCATCGAAAATTCCTGTGGTGGCCTGATCTTCATGTACCATCCCTTTTCCTCAAGGATTTCATTTTCATCTTCATCGGTATTGCCTGATATGAAATTTTCCTCCTGTTCTTTTAACTCAAGCACTTTTACCTTGGTAGGTTCTACCGCAACTTGTGCACCGGCCTTTTTAATGATCAGGATATCTCCTTCATTAATTTTATCCTTGTTGTTGCCTTCCAGCTTGCACCAGGTATATAAATCCTCGGTATAGAACTTGGTGATAAATAGGGTCTGGTAGGTCAGTGGATTGGTCTTGACTACCAGTTTATAACGGTCTGCCCAGTATGGGGGTTCATGGTTGATGCTGGCCACCAGCCTGTTTTGAAAAACACTGTATCGCTGCGGGATATATAGGGTATTGGATGCCGAGGTAAGCACCGTACTTCTCCTACCAAATTCATCCATGTAGATTATGCCTACCTCATAATTCCTATTGGTCTTGCAGCTTGTGGCATTGATCGTGTCGGTAATTGCAATAATGCTGGATGCCCCAAAGTTTACGGTTACCGTCTGTGGGCTATCCCCATCATTGGTATCTTGAAAATCAATATCCTTAACCGTGAAAGTGGGGTTTCCTCCTTCCAGTGCATAAGTAATCTCGGTATCGTCCGTCAATGCCCACCCGTCAGGCACCGTAAATGTATAGTTGGCACGAAAATGTTGGTTGATGACCTCCAGCAAGGTTTTAAAATCCACACTGTTGAACACGTCATTGAGCGTGGGGTAATCATCATTGAGTATAAAGAAAAATTCATTGGTATAGGCCGAAACCCCATCCACGTCAATTTCTATGGTGAGCACCAGTTTTTTTCCGGCCGTAAGTGCATAGGCTTCTTGATTCGTAATCTTTAATTTGGTGTTATTGGTAAGGTCCACCGTATAATCATCACCATCTTCTATCAGGTTGTTCTGCAGGGCAACGGTGTAGTCGATATTGATGGGCTTGTTCTTGTTGTTGACAATGTTGTAGCCTTCCAGATAGTTTCCAAATATGGGATAGTTCTCTATCAATGCAAGCGCTTTTGCCTTCCTGGGCACATTGTCATAACTTCTATAAAGTTCCTTCTCTGGCAGTACCTTATAGATTTTGCTATTTGAAAATACGTGTGAACGTGTAAGGAAATCCCCCCAGCCATTTTTTGCCTTGCTAAAGGTTTCCACGATATAAAGATTGTTGCTATTGGGCTGTTTTACCAATACCTGTATTTCCGTAACCTGTTTATCCCCCGTATTAAAATCAATCTTCATGGCGTTAAAACTATTCACCATACCCTGATTATCCAGGTTAAAATAATCAAGTTCAAAAGGTCCGGGATAAAAATTGTAATTGGTATAGTCCGATATTGCGCTATACTCACCATCACGGTACCTATACCGGTAGGCAAAGGATAAAAAACGTTCTTCAATATTGTTGCTGCCATCAGCCGTGTAGGTAGGTGTGACCCGTGGAGCAAAACGCGGTGGTTTTTTAATGAGGTAAATATCTTCCTTGTTGAAGTTGTTGGTTCCCCAGGTCTTTGCGCGCTCTATATTGATGCAACAAATCTCGCTATTGTCATCCGTCCACATAAAAAGGTCATTGCTCACATCCTGGCTAATCACTTTTACAACCCCGGTAATCAGGTTTTCCTTCTTTAGTTTAAAAACCCTATCAGCTTCTGGCCGGGTATCTTCAAGCACCACGCTTTGTACTTGGTTGATATCATCCCATTCAAATAAGCGGCAACCGGTATCAGATAATGTAAACCAGTAGATTTTTTTCTGGTAGTTATCCATGGCCTTGCCCATTTCATAGATATTTGCACCTAGTTCATAATGGGTCAATTGCTTGTTTGAATATGGTTTTTCCAGCGCGCCTTCATCATCACCCTCACTATGTATCACTTCAAGCGCGTATGCCCTGCGATATTCACCTTTCTTCAATAGGCGTTCATCGTCATCAAGGTTCATTCTTCCATTGACAAAAGTCTGTTTAAGCATGGTCAGTTATTTTAGAGTAACCTATTTTTTATTATTAAAGCATGTCCAGTTCGGCCCATTTTATATCTAGGCATTGTAAAACACGATTGAGTGTTTGAACGCTCATGCCTTTTCGCTTTCGTCCTTCCAGCATGACGATATATCGTTCGCTCACACCTGAATATTTGGCAAGTGTGACCTGGGTCATGCCTATCTCCTTCCTTTTAGCACGAATAAGATTTGCAAGGTGATCAAGTTTTCTGTCCGCCATTTCTTTAACTGTCTTGTGTTTCATAATATGATGGTATAAAATTTTATCTGGTCTTCGGTTTTTCTTTTAATTCTTGCTCCCATGATATAAAGTGTTAATGTTATTACGCTGTTTTTATAATGCTTACATCCATATACTGAACTGTAACCATGATCTCTTTATGATGAATATGTATCTCTAAAATTCATATTAGAAAACTGATAATCATATTTTTAACTCAACAAATCTTTTCCTATCAGCCTTTAATTTCGATTAATAGTCAAGTTCTTTATAAGCGCCGTTACCATTATTCTTTTTTGATTAAAAGAAGGGTTTGTTTTTTCTGTCACATGCACTCGCGTATGTAGATATGTTTATCCTTGCATTAAGCCCGTACAAGAGCTTATTGAGGCGGTCGAATGTCAGGTTTGATACCTTTCCTTTTTCAAGCTTGTTAATCCATGAACGATCAATGCATGAAGTAAAGGATAAACCCTGCTGAGTTAAGCCTAATTCATTCCTCCTTGTTATCACAAATTCCCGTAAATCATCAATATTATCTACATTCATTTTCTCAATTATTTTTCCTGTTTTTATCCTCAAAAAAATCTAGACCATTAATAAGGTATTATACTAAGGTTTATTACTAATGTCCTCTACTAAGGTTTTTTAATAAGATATTATACTCTACATTGTTTTTTATTAAAACACTTTTCAAAATCAAAAAAATTAAACTGGGGGCGGCTGACAAAACTCATTACTCTTTTAATTTTTTACGCCGGGCCCGTTTTTCTTCCCTCATTTTTTTGAGCTTGTATTTTTCGGTTCTTTTATAGGCCCAATCATTTAGGTTTTCTTGGGAAAGTTTATAACTCCAACAGGCACCATATGAATTTTTATCGGGTGTTTTTAAGCCCCATTTTAACATCAGCAAGTCCCTAATCTTTGATCTTTTGTGTGGTGTGTAAAATGTTGCTATTTCATATGATATTGCTTCAAGGGGAACAACTGTTCTATGTCCATCCATCCGGCTGAAAAGAAATTTATAGGTGATCACTTCAACTTTGCTTGGTCCAATGATACTTTTAGATGCCAAAAATGCAAGAAGGCATATTTTATCATACTTATTTTTTGTTTCATGGTTATTAAAATAATCCCAGAAAACCTTTTCTGAAATACCCGTTATCGGACTTTTATCAGGGATGCTATTATGTAGGAGTTCTCCTCTTTGATAAATAAAGTGCCTATTATCATCATCACCCCCTGTATTTTTTAGATATTCACCAACCCTTTCCATTGCTGTAAATAAACATTCCACTCCCTGATCTTCCATAAAATCATTTACCAGTTTGTAGAATACATAACTGAATATATCACCTAGGGTTTCTTTTGGTCGAACCATAAAACCAGAAATCAACTGGATAGGGAAGTTGAAGTATTTATGTTCTTTCCTACTCATCTAGGTTTTACAAATTCATTAAACCAATTGAAAAAGCCCTGGAAATCCCTGGCAATAAGATATACGCCCCCTGCTTGCTCTATCTTTTTCTGATAGGCTTTCTGGTCGTTGCTCTGATAATTATCGCCAGTAGCCTTGCATTTAACCTCAATCTTAACGGATATGCCTAAAATCGTCGCCGAAATATCTGCAGTACCTTTTGTTGAGGTTCCTTTAATCCACTCAACACTTCCTACCGTCCGGGTCCTCCCTAACACATCCTTAACTGTTTTTCTGCGGTCCACCTGACGCCCCATTGAGTTAACTCTTTCCGCCTGGAATCCATTAAGCTGAATAAAATCAATAATACACTTGGTGAGGCTGTTCGCGTTCTTATCGCTATACTTTGGCTTAGGTATGGCATGTGGAGGTATGCTAGGATACTTTTTGGCGAGTTCATTTAACTTGAGGGTCTCTAAGGCTTTAATGGCGTTTTTGCTCATGGCCTTATTTTTTTAGATTTACTATCGCATTGTCAATGGCCTCTTGAGTAAAATAAACCCTACCCCCAATACCTATAGAACTAATAACTCCCGAATTGACCCAGTTATACACGGTGCTAATATTAACACCAAACATTTTTGCTAATTGAGCCCGTGAATAGTATTTGGGTGGTTCTTTAGGCTGAAAATTTTTTTCAAGATTTTCTAAAGAGTTTTGAATTTCTTGAAGTTTCTTTTTGTCTTCAGGAGAAAGACGGAATTCGATTGTTTGCATAACGCTCAGTTTTTTAGTTAATCCTGAGCAAAAATTAGATTTCCCTAGTTCTGATTATAGGAACTTTTTTCCGATAAATCCGAAAGATAGTTTAATGTATATTATAAAAGATGATTAAAGTAATTACTAAAGTTCACTTCCCTTTCAGGTTTATTTAATTTATTGAGAGGATAAAAACCTCCCTTCTCATTCAATTTTGAGTACCATTTTTCAGTTATAAATCCTTCATCTAACAACCATTGCATAAATTTAAAATCTGTTATACTTGTTATTAGGTTAGTATCTTCCAATTTCTTTTTTAGATAACCATAATCAAGGTGATGTTCCGTTATTTGTCTATCATTTACAAATTTTTTAAAAGCCTCAAAAGCTCCAACTACAATAAACGGATAAGGGGGCTGTGTTAATATTTGATTTTCAATATTTTCTTTGAGTGTCTTTAATTTTTTAATCTCTGGGCTATCAGTCCCATATATAAGATCTAATTCTCCTAATGAATAAATCCATTTGCTATATTCAATTTCTTGCCCCCCCATTGATGAAAGCTCCTTTATGTACTCTTGCCTTCTAATGTTATAATCAGATTTTAATATTTCATAAATCATATCCAGATTTACCAAAAAAAATCGATTTTCTAGTCTAATATTCAATATTGGCAATGGTTCAGGATTTATTGTTTTGTACAGTTTCTTGTAATACTCATACATAACTAGACAATGACTATATATAGCCTTTATTCTAACAAGATCTTTACTATTATAATTTGCGCCTTCAAATATCAAGAAACTCTTATATCTGGATTTTAATCTAATCTTGGATATAAATCCAGACTCCCGCAAAAGAGTTAAAGTACTATCAAGAAGATTACTATCTGTGATATGACGCAAAAGCTCACCTATAACTAAAAATATATTAAAATTGTCATCTACATTATGGCTAATTTTTCCCTGTATAGTTAATTTAATAGCATTAAAAATCTCTTCGTTTGAAAATTCTGGAGCTTTATCTAAATCGTAAGCTATCATAAATCAAAAGAGTTTACATTTTTGGCAAAGGTGTTTTGTCAATTTTATCAATCTCTAGAATTAATTTCCAGTCAATTAAAATATGTTCAGCCATCTGAGTAATCATTTGTTCTTTTTCTAAGCCTTTCTCAAAATGCCTATCAAAGGCATCGGCTAATTTATTTTTTAAATCATGTTGTTCGTCATCAATATCCAATAGCAACCAAATACTATTAAATCCTGTGCTAGGATAGCCATCTTCAAATTTTTCACTTAAAGTGTTGTGAGCGTTAAAGACTTGAATAAGGCCATTTTCAATACGCCTTATCAAAATGTTGTCGGTTAAAATGTTTTTAATTAGATGCTCCTTGTCTTGATTTGATAAATTCATGATATAGTTATTTATTAGTTTACTTTCCTTAAAGTTTGATTTTGCTTTTCATTTGATTTTACTTTCATTTTGTCAAATAAAGCCCGGGCGTTACGGGAATGCGTTTTATCTTCTTTATCAATGTATTTGTAAAAATTAGATTCATTTATGTGCCCGCTAATGTTCATTATAACCGGTATAGTCCAACCGTCCTGGCCATAAAAATTAGAGCAAAAAGACCTTCGTCCAGTGTGATTGCTTATTAATTTATGTTTGGGATAATTATCTATCTTGCCGTTAAAGCGTCCTCGGACAATCTCGTTTATGTTGGCTTCTTTGCAAACATCCTTTATGAGTTGTGAGAGGATTGATCTGTTACTTTGCTCGTTGTCTGTGAAACGTGGAGGGAATTTTCCCTGATACTTTTTTAGAATGTTTTCTACGTGGTAATGAATAGGAACCTCAACATAAGCACCGGTCTTGAATTGCTTGAAAACAATATAACGCCCTCCCTCAATGGTTTGGATATTCTTTTCAGTAAACCGAAATAAGTCCGAAATACGTTGCGCGGTGTATGATGCTATAATAAACCAATCCCTGGCAATGCCCATGCGTTCGCTTGGCATTGGGGTTTCTATTACCCTCTCAAGCTCTTCAAAGGTTAGGAAGGTTACTATATTCTCCCCCTCAAAGCCTTTTATTAGATTGTACTTTGGATTAACCTTCATACCGTTTACCTCAGCCTGTTTTAGGATGGTTTTAAGGCGTTTCACATATCTACCTTTAGTATTTACTGACAATCCTTTTACATCCCCTAGATGCTCTAAAAATGAGTATGCGAAACTTTCGTCAACATCTGAGCATTTGAATTTTCCATGTTGGGAGTTTTCAAAATCTTTAAGTTGCTTAACGAAATTGGTGTATTTGTTAATGGTGTTTTGCGAATACTTGTATTGTACACCGTTTCTCTTATAGGTACTATTTTCTAATCCTTTTGCGAAATTATCCGCAAAATTTACTAGCCCCTCATCTTCCGATTGGGGTTCTTCATTATTAAATTTTAGGATGATTTTTTTTAACCATTTACCATCTATATCCGAAAAACTTCTATCGCCATCTTTTTCGACATCATAAATTTCGTTTTCAATTACAGTTCTTAATTTCCTTAATCTTTGATTAAGCTTTTTAATGTTTGCGGTTTTTCCTTTTGCTAACTGGGTTTCAGATTTCCATAAGGTAGCATCTTCAATCGTGAGCATAGTTGACTGCCTAAGATCTACTTTATTTCTACCAATTTTTAAGCGAACATAGATTTTAGAAACCCCTTTTCCCTTATTGGGATAATAATTGATTGTAGCCATAAATAAAATTTGAACATCTCAAAGATATAATTTATCCCACATTTTATCCTGCATTATTTAGATTTTATCCCACATATTTAAATATCATTAGAATAAAATAAGATATAAATGTCTTGTTACCAGTCATATTAATCTAATTTATATTAATAAATTCTAATCATAGCACCCCAAGAGGGGGAGCAAACAAAGCCACACAGATTGTGTGGCTTTTTTGTTTTGTAGAAGTTTTGTTGTCCACCTTAAACTATCAAAGCCAGCACGAATGCTGGCTTTGGTTTTTAATTTTTTGGCGGAAGCCAAATTTACCCTATCTAATACATCTTAAGAAATGCCAATAGGGCCGACATGACAAAAAACACACAGGCTACTTCTGTAAGGGAAAATGTACACAAAAAGATACCCACGATGACTAGTAATGCCACACCTATAAAATAATATGCTTTATTTACGGTCATGATAAAAGTTAGGTAATGCAAATTACCCCCTTGCACCAATGCACCACAACCGTATTTTTACCTGTTTTATGTCTAGAAGACCACCGCTTTTATCTTTGACCAGAACCGCTTGAGCATAAAGGCTGAGATTATCACGATAATGGTGAGTATTATGGCCGGGGTGTACTTGCCATAAATCCAGTACCCGGTGGCAAAAAGGGCCCCATATATCATAAAAAGCCCCAGTATGGTCGCCTTGATCCCCGCGGGAACGTTCCACTTCTCGCTTTTTACAATAATCTGTTCATTTTCAGCTTCGGCATCCTTGATGGTCTTTTCCCATCCCGGCCCCCCGGGCTGTATCTTCCTATAAAAGGAAAACAGGGTCTTTTTGCTTTCGGGCGGGGTCATGAATGTTACCGTGATCCACACGATTGAGGTGATCAAGACGATAAACGGGTAAAGCAGGTATGACGGCATGAGCCCTTCAAGGGTGGCTCCCGTAACATCATCTGTTCCACCAAAGAGCCAAATACCCACTCCCGTAAAGTTGAAGAGTATCGAGATTATGCCAGAGGAGAACATTGCAGATATCTCGCTCCAAGCATTAATTCTCCACCAGAACCAGCGTAAGAGAAAGATTAGCCCAGTACCTGCTCCAAACATGATGATGATATCAAAGATCTGGGTGGCATTGGTCAACGCCAATGCGAAAAGGGCACTTACGGCCATTAGCAACACCGTTGAAATCCTGCCAACGTTCACAAGTTTCTTTTCTGAAGCATCCTTCTCCACATACTGCTTGTAAAAGTCATTTACGATATATGAAGATCCCCAGTTAAGGTGCGTTGATATCGTGGACATATATGCCGCGATCAAAGAAGCAAGCACCAGCCCCAGCAAGCCGCTGGGAAGCTTGGTCAACATCGCAGAATAAGCCAGGTCATTACCCAGTTTGCTCTCGGCCACCTGTGGGAAGGCCTCATGAATACTGGCTATATCAGGAAAAACCACTAATGATGCAAGGGCCACAAGGATCCATGGCCATGGGCGCAGTGCATAATGTAGGATATTAAAAAACAATGTTGCGCCTATGGCGTGGTTTTCATCTTTTGCGGCAAGCATACGCTGCGCGATATACCCTCCTCCCCCGGGTTCGGCACCTGGGTACCAGGCGCTCCACCACTGCACTGCAAGCGGGATGATAAGCAATAAAATCAAACTGTTTGTATCACTAAAGTCTGGAAGGATGTTCATCTTGGCCTGCACGTTCTCATGCTGGAGCATCTCCGTGATTCCCCCTACTTCGGGAAGGTTGACACAGTACCATGCTGCGCCAATACCCCCCACAAATGCAGTTATAAACAGTATAAAGTCAGTATAGACAACGCCTTTAAAACCGCCCACGGTGCTAAATATCGCGGTGACCACACCGGCAAGCCCCACAATGGCAAGGGGTGATAGCCCCAGCATGATCTGGCCTATTTTTATGGCGGCAAGGGTTACCGCCGCCATGGCAAAAATGTTAAAGATAACGCCTAGGTAAACAGCCCTGAAACCACGTAAGAAACGTGCTGGTTTTCCGCCGTAGCGCAATGCATAAAACTCAATGTCAGTACCCACGTCGCTCTTGCGCCATAGTTTTGCATAGACAAAAACAGTAAGAAGCCCCGAAACCAGGAAGGCCCACCAAGACCAGTTGCCGGCAACACCGTCTGAGCGTACAAAGTCAGTCACCAGGTTGGGCGTGTCAGTTGAAAAGGTGGTGGCCACCATGCTTACCCCCAGTAACCACCAGGGCATCGTGCGGCCTGAAAGAAAATACTCAGAACTGCTCTTGCCAGATTTTTTTGAGACCCAGAACCCCACGATAAGGGTTATGGCAAAGAAGCTAAAGATTAAGACATAGTCTAAGGTTGAAAGTGCAATCATTAATAAAGGTGTTTGGATTAATTAAAATACAAACAGATGAGGGCAAATTCTGTTAGATTACGGCTAATCTAAGACTTTAAATTAAATCCTTAGTTTTAATTTTGATATAATCCTTGTTCAGATTTTACCAAAGATTCATCTCTTTTTGCTTCAATAAGATATTAAAACTATAAATTTCAGCATGTTAAAGGCCCTTGCATACCTGCTCACAATAATTTTTTACATCGCATTTTTAATCCTGCTGTTATTTTTTCAAGCGGTGCAATGGGTGTGCTTTAATTTCTTTGGTTACCAGGCCCATAAAAAGAGCGTTGACTACCTCAACTTTTGCATCATGAAGTGCCTGTTGTTGATGGGCACACGTTTTACGTTTAAAAACGATTTTCGCTTTAAGCGAAATTGCCCCCACATCATTGTCACCAACCATCAGGGAGAGTATGACATCCCCCCCATCATCTGGTACCTGCGCCGGCTGCACCCCAAGTTCATAAGCAAGAAAGAACTGGGCCGCGGCGTGCCCAGCGTGAGCTACAACCTGCGCCATGGCGGCTCTGCCCTCATAGACCGCAAGGATAAAGAACAGGCAATACGCGAAATAAAAAAACTCACCGATATGGTGCGGGAAACCAACAGGAGCATCGTGATCTTTCCTGAAGGCACCCGCAGCCGTGATGGCGTGCCCAGTGAATTTGCCCGCGGCGGCCTCACCACATTATTTGAGGCATTGCCCAATGCCAAGGTCATACCCATCACCATCCACAATTCATATAAATTGCTCAGGTGGGGGCAGTTCCCGCTTTGTCCCGGGGCCCATATCACCCATACCGTCCACGGCGAGCTTGCTGTCGCAGATCATGAACCCCTGGAACTTGTGCAGAAAATTCAGGACATCATCCTAGCTGATTTTCCTGAAATACGCCCGCGCAAAAAAGGCCCCACCCCCATTAACCCCACTGACACAGATGCCCAGTAAAGCCCCCGAAGCCCTCATAGCAAAAACAATACTGTTTGTACAGGAAACCTTAAAAAACGCAGAGGGGGGCCACGACTGGTTTCATGTGGAGCGCGTGTACAAAAATGCCATGAATATCGCTCAGGGCGAAAAGGTAGATGACCTGGTTGTGGCCCTGGGCGCGTTGTTGCACGACATCGCAGACAGTAAGTTCCACAATGGCGACGAGACCGTGGGGCCCAGGCTGGCCAGCACCTTTTTAGTAAAGAACAATGTGGACAGCACCGTCATTGAGCATGTGGTGAGCATCATCAAGAACGTTTCTTTTAAAGGTGGTAATTTTGAACCCACGTTCAGTTCACTTGAGCTGCAAGTGGTGCAGGATGCTGACCGCCTGGATGCCCTGGGCGCCATAGGTATTGCCCGTACCTTTAACTATGGTGGTCACAAGAACAGGAAGATGTATGACCCGGCCATTCCGCCCGTGCACGACATGACCCCAGAAGAATATAAAAAGTCAACCGCGCCCACAATCAACCATTTTTATGAAAAACTGCTGCTGCTCAAAGATTTGATGCATACGGCTTCCGCCAAAAAAATTGCGGCACAACGCCATAAATACATGGAGGATTTCTTAAATCAGTTTTATGCAGAGTGGGATGGCAGGCGTTAAAACAGTTTCATTTGACCGGTCTTGTATTGCTCATGGAGGTCACAATTGAGCTTTGGCATTTTACGCCCGCCCATGTATTTTGCAACTCCCAGTGCCACCTGTCTTGCAATCTGTAATGCAAACTCACCCTCACCCCGCATACGTGTCCCAAAACGGGAATCATTGAGCGTACCGCCGTGGCAGGCCGCAATTTGATTGAGGACCTTATCTGCCCTATCCGGCATGGCCTTACGTATCCAATCTTCAAAGACATTCCCTATGGCCCCGTTGAGCCGCACTACCGTATGCCCTATTGAGCTTGCGCCATGGTCTGCGGCCGCCTTGATGAGTGGCAGTATTTCATGATTGTTGATCCCCGGGATAATGGGCGCGGTCATTACCCGTACGGCTATCCCGGCTTTCGCCAAGGTTTCCACGGCCTGTAACCTTCTTTTTATGGTCGCCGTGCGTGGCTCCAGCAATCTCCTGGTATCTTCAGAAAGAGAAGTTATTGATATGTTGGCACTCACCAGGTTGTCCTCCCGTAGTTGCTGCAAAACATCCAGGTCGCGCAAGATGAGTGCATTTTTTGTGATAATCCCCACCGGGTGACGGTACTTGAGAAAGACCTGGAGTAATTTTCGCGTAAGCTCAAATTTCTTTTCGGCGGGCTGGTAACAATCTGTATTGCCAGAGAGTACTATGGGAGCTGCCCTCCAGGATCTTGAGGCAAGTTTTTTTTCCAGGAGCTGTACGGCATTACGCTTTACCAAAATACGGCTTTCAAAATCCAGCCCGGCATCGTAGCCCCAGTATTCATGAGAGTTACGGGCATAACAGTAGATGCAGCCGTGTTCACACCCCTGATACGGATTTAAAGAAAACTGCATGCCCACATCCGGGCTCTCGACCTTGTTGACAATGGTCTTGGGAAATGTGTCAATGTAGAGGGTCTTGGTATTTTCGGGGTCGTCTCCCTCTGCGGCACAATGGTTTAAAAAATCATCCCGCATCTCATGGCTGTGCTCAAAAAACCTGTTGGCAACATGTTTTTGAGCCCCTCTTCCCTTTTTAAATTCTTCTTGTGACAATTTTGGTTTTATTCCAAATTTATGGAATAATTCCAACATCTATACACACATGACTGTAAAATCTTTGATGTGGTGCTGTATAAATTTCATGTTGGATTGAATCTTGTTATGCAAGATTGAAACTCCCTACCCTATCCTGGTTTATAAATTGCTTTCTTGAGCTTCAAGATTCCTTATAGGTGACATTACCTTCCTGGAAAGTCTGCCTTTCTTTTCTCCAAGAATGCGGTGGTGCCCTCTTCAAAATCCTCAGTGCCAAAGGCTTCTCCAAATGCCTTGATTTCTTCCTGATACCCTGAGGTGTTGAAACCTGCATTTACCGCCTTGATGGCGGCGGTAATGGCAACAGGTGAATTGCGGGAAATCCTGCCCGCTATTTTTTCACAGAAGCCCATAAGCTCTTCTTGGGATACCACGTGGTTGACGAGGCCATATTGCAGGGCCTGGTGTGCATCAATCATACCGGCGGTGAGTATCATCTCAAGAGCACGGCCCTTGCCCACGAGCTGCGGCAACCGCTGTGTACCTCCATACCCGGGGATCAAACCCAGGGAAGTCTCTGGCAGGCCCATTTTAGCGTTTTCGCTGGCAACGCGTATGTGGCAGGCCATGGCCAGTTCCAGGCCGCCGCCCAGGGCAAAGCCATTTACCGCAGCAATCACGGGTGTACCCAGTTTTTCTACAAGGTCAAAAAGTTTTTCCTGGCCTTGCTGGGCAAGTTCAGCGCCTTCTTGTGGTGAGAAACCCGCAAATTCGCTGATGTCTGCCCCGGCCACAAAAGCCTTCTCACCGCTACCGGTCAAGATGATTGCCTTTATGGATTCATTTTGGTCAGCTTTAGCGAAAGCGTGACTTAGCTCTTCAATGGTCTGTTTGTTTAGGGCGTTGAGCTTTTTTGGCCTATCAATGGTAATGTATGCCGTTTCATCTAGGATGGAATAGGTGATATTCTCAAATTTCATGTTCTCTGTATTATGGTGTTCTTGCGGGCAACTGACTAATCAGCAAGGGGCAGGGAGACTTTAAATACCGTGCCGGTGCCGGTGCGTGAAGTAAAGGTAACACTTCCATCACAGGATTCCACAATGCTTTTTACCATGGCAAGGCCCAGGCCCATGCCGCTGGTCTTTGTGGTAAACTTGGGCTGGAAGATCAGGGGTGCATTCTCATCGCTGATGCCCATACCATTATCGATAACCAGGATACATACCCGTTCTTTATCATTCTTGACCTCAACCCGTATCTGTGGATTTTCTACATCCTGTGTGGCCTGTATCGCGTTTTTTACAAGGTTTGTGACCACGCGTATGAGTTGGGTTCTGTCAAACTTTGCGATGATTTCTTCTTTTTCTGTATAGAAGGTTATAAACTGCTCATTGAAGATATCGAGCGCAAGTTTTACCACGTAGGGCACGTTGAGGGTTTCTGTTTGCTGGGCGGGCATTTTTGCAAAGTTTGAGAATGTCTCGGCAATGGCGCTCATCACATCAATCTGCTGTATGAGGGTGTTGCTGTATTCATTGACCTTTTTGCGAATGTCAGGATCTGCGGGGTCAAACCGGTGCTGAAAGCTCTGTACGGTAAGGCGCATGGGGGTCAATGGGTTTTTTATCTCGTGGGCTACCTGTTTTGCCATTTCGCGCCAGGCTTGCTCCCTTTCGCCCTGAGCTAACTTTGCCGCACTGGTCTCCAGCTCGTCTATCATGTTGTTATATGCCTCCACGAGGTTTGTGATTTCCTCACTGGGGTCGTTTATATTGATGCGCTGGTTGCGTTTGTCCAGCCTGGTCTTTACCATCTGGTCGCTTATGGTCTTGAGGCTTTTTGTGATATAGCGGGACAAGATGTAAGAAAGTCCTATGGCCACGAGAAACATAAAGAGGTAACCTTCGGCAAGGCGCCTTAGGAACTCGTCGAGTTCACGGGTGATGAACTCATCATTCTCCACATACCGCAAGCTCAGTATGGCGAGGGGCTTGAACTGGTTATCGTTGATGTAAGTGTATGATTGTTGATATTGCACGCCGTCTATGGAGGTATGCTCCACCCAGCGCTTGCCTGGCGTGTTTGCGAGGTTTTCCAGGGTTTCATTGGCAATAAAGGTGTCTGAGGTATCCTTTACAAAACCATCATCGCTCTTGACTATGAGGTTGCCCTGTAGGTCATAGATCTTTATGGGGATCTTATGTACGTTGGAAATCCTGTAAATATCCTCGTTTGCCTTAAAAATAAAGGGAAGGTTATACGTCTCGATGGGCCAGGTGGTGGCGCTGAGCACATAGGCAATCTCTGCGCGTATCTGGTCCTGCTTGCGTAAAAGACGGTCAGTATGGTACTCCTCAGCCTCTTCTTTATATTGATGTACTGAGAGTACACCTATGAGAATCGAAGCCCCTAGTATGAGCAATATCATACTAAAGAATATGCGTGTGCGCAAGGAGAGTTTATTGAGCTTCATTAATCAAAGATATCAAAAACCGCGCCGTTAGGCTTGGGGGTTCTTATCGCGTATGCGTTTGTACAGGCGTATTCCCAGCATGAGCAATACCCCCAGGCAAATCAACCCCACGAGCCCCCAGATCCAGTTTGTGGCGCTTTTGGTTATAACCAAGAAAACAACCGCAAAGAGTATCATGGTCGCCCCCTCGTTCCAGATGCGCATATACCGGCTGGTGTACTTTACCTCGCCGCGCTGCAGCTCCCTGAACATAAGATGGTTCTTGATATGATACGCAATGAGCAACACGACAAACCCCAGTTTTATCTGCATCCACGGAGCGTGAATCAACCCGGGGGACATATGCAACATGACCAACCCAAAAACCACCGCAAGCACCATGGATGGCCAGGTGATGATAAACCAGAGCCTTTTTGCCATAAGGCCCAACTGTTTGTACAGGATGCCCTTTTCCGGTTCGGGCTTTTGGTGGGCCTCAATTTGATAAATAAACAGGCGGGGGATGTAGAACAATCCCGCAAACCACGTGATGACAAAGATGAGGTGCAGCGATTTTATGTACAGGTAGCTCATGGTACAAAGATAGCTGTTAGATATTAGTAATGAGATATTAGATTTGAGATGTTAGGCAATCATAAAGCTGGGATAAAGATGCCTGATGCGGGAAGATTGAGTAGGATTTATTTCGCTTTCGCGAAAAAACCACCCATAACTTCGCCTTTGACAAAACCTCAGAAATCAATAAAATTGTAACGTTATTGCCCCGCAAGCGTCATACCACAAAACACCATGCCAAAAATACGAACGAAGCGCGTCATACAGGTACTGCTCTTAACGGGCACTTTTATCTCCATGTTCTATGTGCCGTGGCCCATTATCTGGACGTGGATACAACCACTTCCAGATACGGTACAAGAGCAGGTTGACGATGCCATAAATCACGGCTTTGACGGCATCATCGCGTATGTTGATGTCGCCGGAAAGCCTTCAAAGACCTATACGGCGGGATGGCACAACAAAGCAAAAAAAATACCCGCACGCCCCGATGCCTACTTTAAGATTGCCAGCATCAGCAAACTATATGATGCCGTGGCCGTCACAAAATTGGTGAGCAGTGGTAAACTTTCACTAGATAAAACACTGGCCGATTACTTTCCAGAACTCAGCGACCGCATAGAAAATGCTGACCGTATCACCTTGCGCATGATGGTGCAACACCGCAGCGGTATCCCAAATCTTACGGATACGCCTAACTTTTGGTCTGATCCGCCGGCAAATAGTGATGAGGCATTGCAACTTATTTTAGACCTCCCGGCCGACTTTGAACCCGGGGAAGATTATGCTTATTCAAACACAAATTACCTCTTGATTCACAAATTGATCGAAAAAATTACCGGTGACGACAGGTTTGCCTATATAAAAAGTAAAATCCTTGAACCGCTGGGGCTTAAACATACTTTTGGTTCACTAGATGAAGTGAATAACGACGATGTGATGAGCGGGTATTATGTGGGCATAGAAGAAGACATTAAAGACTCTCAATATGGCTCTAAGCTCACCTCAATGCTTGCCACGGCAGAAGATGTGGGTATCTTTTTACGTGCGTTAAATGATGGTTCTGTTTTTAATGGTGATGAGCAGGAAATTTATTCTTCCATCTACGTGTATAACCACACTGGTTATATGCCCGGTTATCAAAGCATCGCGGAGTATCACAAGGATATTGATGCCGTTGTGGTGCAGTTTACAAATACCACAAACTTTCAAGGGTATGAATGGAACATCTCTGAAATCATATATAACCGCATCATAAAAATCCTCCAGAAAGAGCAGGACTAGCAGCTTGAAAAGCAAAGCCCCCACAAGAATCTTGCGGGGGCTTTTTATTGATTTTTTACCTATTTTTCCTTATCGGTTTCCACAGAAAGGTAATCCAGTTCAAGGGCATTGAACTGCCGGTTAAATTCACTTACCTCAGCATCTACCAACGCATTGAACGCATCAAGTTCTTTATTGATTTGAGCCGTAAGTTCATCCTTAACGGCAATATCCTGGTCCGTGGGGCCAAAATCTCCCATCCCCACCAGGCTATTGAGATGGGCGAGTTTATTGGTCAACCGTATGGGGAAATTAAGTGGGTCCTGCCCACTTCGGTTCTGGGTTTGATAAAGTGCCTTTTCTATATCGGCAAACTTTTCGCGTAAGTTTTTTGCTTTTTCACGCAAGTCCTTCGTGCGCTTATCGTCCTTATACCTACTTTCAAATTCCGTGAGCTTTTCTTCAACGCCCCGTATTTTCTTGATGCTTTTGTGCGCCTTGTCAACCGTGGCATTCACCTCATTGATAAAATCAAACTGCGCCTGCCAACCCTCTGGGGTTTCTTCAGAGCGGGGATCAGCGACTACTGTATATGGTTTGGTTATCGTATTGCCGTTTACATCCAGGCTTACCTTGTAGTTTCCGGGGATTTGCATGGGGCCGTCTGTACTTGCCCACCACAGGATCATGCCCGGCAAACGCTCAGCACCATCATAGGTCATGTCCCAGTTAAATTCATTGAGACCTTTTTTCGCTTTAAGCGAATTCTTGCCATCTACGGTTGAGTAGGTCTTGATGGTATCGCCCTTGGCATCATAGTAGGTCAGGTGCACGGTGTCCTTTTTTTCATCAAAATCATCAAGGTAAAAATAGGTCATCACGCCACCGGGATGATTAGCCCCGCTGGTGAGCGACCCGCTCCTGCCACCACCGCTCATGCGGTACGTATCCATGGGTTTGAAGAGAAATGTTTTGGTATCTTCAGGCATGGTGTACAGTTGATGCAGTACGGTAAGGTCATCTATGATATAAATGCTACGCCCCTGTGTGGCCACGATAAGATTATTGTCGCGCAGATATAGATCTGTGATGGGAACAAGGGGCAGGTTAAGCTGAAAAGGTTTCCAGCTGCCGCCATCGTTAAATGATATATACATGCCGTTTTCTGTACCTGCATAGAGCAGCCCTTGCTGTTGTGGGTCTTCCCGCACCACACGGGTAAAGTGTTCCGCTGGGATTCCATCGGTGATTTTTTTCCAGGTCTTCCCGTAATCCGTTGTTTTGTAGAGATAGGGTGCATAGTCTCCAGACTTATACATGGTGCCTGCCACATAACAGGTGCCCTCGTCAAAGTAACTGGGCTCGATACTGTTGATCATCATCCATTTTGGCATTCCTTTTGGCGTGACATTCTCCCAATTTTTCCCACCATCACGGGTAACGTGGATAAGGCCGTCATCACTGCCCACCCACAACAGGCCTTCTTTTAACGGGCTTTCATTTACCGCAAAAATGGTGCAATAGTATTCCACGGAAGTGTTATCCTGGGTAATGGGGCCTCCTGAAGATTTTTGTTTTGATTTATCATCAGTGGTAAGGTCCGGGCTGATCACTTCCCAGCTTTGACCCTCATTTGTGGTAAGGTGCACATGGTTTGAAAAGGCATACAGCTTGTCTGGATCATGGCGTGAGAACATGATGGGAAAATTCCATTGAAAACGGTACTTCATGTCCTCTGCCCCGTGGCCCATGGGATTATCTGGCCATACGGAGACAGACCTCACGGTATTTTTTTCATGGTTTACCCTGGTCAAGAAACCGTCATAGCTTCCGCCATAGACAACCTCTGGGTTTTCTGGGTCAACCGCGATATGGGCAGACTCCCCACCAGCAGTACTTTCCCAATCATCATCAGAGATTGAATATCCATCAGTCCTGTACGGGATCCTAACGGTGGAGTTGTCCTGCTGGGCGGCATAAATGCGGTACGGGAAGGCATTATCAGTCGTCAAGCGGTAAAACTGTGCCGTGGGCTGATTGTGATATGTACTCCAGTTCTCTCCTCCATCATAACTGATCTGTGCGCCACCATCATCTCCCATTATCATCCTCTCGGGATTTTCTGGGGCAATCCATAGGTCATGATGATCCCCGTGTGGTGCGTTGTAAGATTGAAACGTCTTACCGCCATCAGTGCTTTTATGGTAGCTCACATTGAGTACATATACTTTGTCCTGGTCTTTACTGTCAGCATACACCCGTGTATAATACCATGCGCGCTGGCGCAGGTTTCTATCATCATTTATCAAGCTCCAGGTTTCTCCCCCATCGTTACTGCGGTAAAGCCCGCCCTTGTCCTTGTTTTCTACAATGGCAAATACCCGCTGGGAGTTTGCGGGGGATACTGAAACGCCTATTATCCCCAGCGTATCATGAGGGAAACCCTGGTTTTTTGAGATTTCCTTCCAGGTTACGCCACTGTCAGTACTTTTCCATAATGCTGAGCCTGGGCCACCACTGCTCAAACTGTATGGCGTGCGCCGAAGGTTCCATGTACAGGCGTACAAAATACGTGGATTGTTAGGATCCAGGACCAGGTCCACCGCTCCCGCATCTTCATTGGCAAACAGTACTTTTTTCCAGTTTTTACCACCATCTATCGTTTTAAAGACACCACGTTCTTGCGTGGGCTTGTAGATATCACCCAAAACGGCTGCATAGGCAATATCCGGATTGATGGGATGAATCCGTATCCTGGGGACGTGACGGCTTTTATCAAGGCCCGCACGCTGCCAGGTCTTACCGGCATCTATGGATTTCCATATACCATCTCCAGAAGACACGTTACCGCGAATGGTCTGCTCACCACCCCCCACATAAATCACGTTATGGTCACTGGGCGCCACCTCAACCGCGCCTATGCTTCCGCCAAAAAACCCATCTGAAATATTCTCCCAGGTCTGGCCGCCATCCTGCGTGCGCCATACGCCGCCGCCAGTCGCGCCAAAGTAGTACAGGTTGGGCTTACCGGGAACACCGGTCACGGCTGCGCTTCGGCCCCCGCGAAAGGGACCTATCAACCTGTACTCCAGACCATCATAGATGGATGCGTCAAAATCTTGTGCGGTCATGCTTTCGGCGAAAGCCAAAAAAACAAACAGAAAAACATAAAAAGGAGATGTGAAGTTTTGTTTCATTACAGACAGTTTTTTAGGATTGCTGTCTAAAAATAATCAAAAAGGGCTTTTCATTAAGAATTTATCAAGGTTTTGCGTATTTCCCTGTTGAGAAAATAACCCGTAATGATTGTAGAAAGTAAATCGGCTAATGGAAAGGAGAACCATACACCCATCTCGCCATACATTTTAGATAGTATCAAGACCAGTGGGATAAAGAAGAATCCCTGCCGGGTAAGGGTGAGCAACAACGCCGGTGTCGCCTTACCGATGGCCTGAAAATAGGCAGAGCCTATCAACTGAATCCCCACGATGGGAACCGCGGCAAACACCCACCGCATGGCATGCGGCGTACTGGAGACAATCTCGGCATCATCTGTAAAAACAGAGACGATTGCCGTGGGAAATGCCATGATCAACAAGAAGATGACAAGAGCCATGGCACTGGCATAAAATATCGCCTTGTTGATGCTCTCGCGCACGCGCTGATATTTTTCTGCTCCATAATTGTAACCTGCAATGGGCAGGAAGCCCTGTGTCACGCCCAGCACTGGGAAAAGAGCAAACATGAGCATCCGGCCTATGATGGCATATACGGTGACCGATGTCTCCCCGCCCAGGTTAAACAGGATATTGTTGATGATAAGATAGGTCACACTCACCACGGCCTGGCGCGCCAGGGTCACAAAGCCCAGCGCTCCCATTTCCCTTAATATTTTCGCTTTAAGCGAAAGGTGGCCCAATGCGGGCTTAAGCTGCGAATGCCTGCTTAAAAAATACCACAGGATATACCCAAAGCAAAAGAAATAAGACGCGGTGGTTGCCCACGCCGCACCATACATCCCCCAGTCGAGGATATTGATCAACAGGTAGTCAAGCAGCAGGTTCCCCACAGAGGGTATGATCATGGCGATCATGGCAAATTTGGGGTTGCCCTCTGCGCGTATGACCGTGTTGCCCATCATGCAGAATGCCAGTACGGGAACACCATAAAGCACGATTTGATAATAGATTTTTGCCGGGTCAAAAATGTCTCCCTTGCCACCAAAAGCAGGTATGATCTCATCAACAAAGGTCAAGCCCAATGCGACCATGGTGATGGTAAGTATAAGTGTTACGGATATCTGATTTCCAAAGGTATGCAGTGCATGCTCATTGTTGCCCGCCCCCAGCGCCCTTGAGATCATGGAAGATCCCCCGATGCCAATGGCCATGCCCAGCGCGGCGATAAAAAAGGAAACCGGCAGGACAACATTAATGGCGGCAATGGCGATAGGCCCTATCCAGTTGCCCACAAAAATCGTATCGACAAGAATGTTGAGGGACATCACCAAAATCCCGATGGACGCGGGAACAGCTTGTTGAACCAGCAATGAACCGATTGATTTTGTACCTAGTGCGTCTGATTTATTGGGTTCCAAAAGACCTGTTTTTTTATTTTATGGCTAGACAACGTGGCTTTCGGCAGCTACTTGCGCCCAGTCATTTATCCAACCAGAAAGTACTGCTGCCCAATCATCACGGTCATTTAAGCAAGGGATGGTCGTAAATTCTTTACCGCCCATCTCATGAAAGATTTCCTCGCCTTCCATGGCAATCTCTTCTAACGTCTCCAAGCAATCGCTTACAAATGCCGGAGTGACAATGGCCATGTTCTTAATACCTTCTTTACCCAGGCGCTCAATGGTACGGTCTGTATATGGCTTTAACCAGGGGTCAAAACCCAAACGTGATTGAAACGAAGTAGAATAAGTTCCTGCTTTAAGGTTTAACTTTTCAGCGACCTGTTTTGTAGTTTCAAAACACTGATGGCGATAGCAAAATTGATGCGCAGCCGACTCCGTATTGCAACAGGTGCCATCAATCTTACAATGGCTTTTTGTTACGTCGCTTTTGCGAATGTGACGCTCTGGTACTCCATGATAACTGAATAACAGATGCTCATAGTCCAGATTTTCAATTTGCTCGTTTATGCTTCGGGAAAGTACCTCGATATATTCTTTCTTGTTGTAAAAAGCAGGCAAGTCTGCAAACTGCATGTTTGGGAAATGTTTCTTGCGCAATTCTTCAGCCAACACAAGGATTGTTTCGGTAGTTGCCATGGCAAACTGTGGATACAACGGAACAATCAAAACCTCATCTACTCCCTGGTCTTGCAATTCTTGCAATCCTGTTTGAAGCGAAGGTTTCCCGTAACGCATCGCCAGAGAAACCGGCATGTCCACATGCTGTTTTATTTTCGCCGTAAGGCGCTCAGAAATCACAATAAGCGGTGAACCCTCTTCCCACCAAATCTTAGCATAGGCCTCAGCCGATTTCTTGGGGCGGGTGTTTAAAACAATACCTTTTACTAGAAACGCCCGAAACCAATAAGGCACGTCAATCACGCGCTCGTCCATTAAAAATTCACCCAAATAACGCTTTACATCCTTAGGATTAGTGCTGTCTGGTGACCCAAGATTTACAAGAAGTACTCCTTTTTTCATGCTATTCTTATTCGGTTTCAAATTTACAACTACCTATGCGTACGAGGCACGCGCTCTCAATAATCTTTATCGATAAAACAATAATCTTTTATTTGAGCAGCCACAGCATCACGTCTTCTAAATGCTGTCTAAAACCAGGTTCGTCATATGATTCTTCAGTATGGCCGCCACCGGTATAGTACATTAAGCCATCACCCACCTTTTGAAACCACGCGTGTGGATGATTTTCTCCATTCTCACCGCCCTCATAGGATGATTCATCTAGCGAGAGTGTTACGGTAACCGCTGGGTTTAAGTTGTAAAAATTATACCATTCGTCAAAACGTTGCATCGTTTCGGGGAAGGCTTTTACCGTTTCATGTTCTGCAGTTTTATGGATTGTGGCGTTTTGCTGCTTCGGGTGACTTTTAAAATATCCACCTATGAATTTCCCAAACCACTCCCATTCAAACTCTGTGTCAGACGCGGCATGAATGCCAAAGAACCTTCCGCCGTTTTCCATATAGTTTTTAAAGGCTTTTTCTTGGCTTTCGCCAAAAATATCACCGGTAGTATTCAGGAATACCACGAGGTCAATGCGGTCGAGATTCTTTTTGGTGAAAACCAAAGAATCCTCAGATTGGTTGACGCTCCAATTATGCTTTGCTGCTATTTCTTTAAAGGTTCGCACGCCTTTTTCAATTGAAGAATGTCTAAAACCATTAGTTTTGGTGAAAACCAGAATCTCTTGCTGCGCCTGCAGAACGGAGCAGAAAAGTAGCGCTAGAATAAGTGTGGATCTCATACCAAGGATTGTATGTATTTCTTGGGCGTGGTGCCAAATTGCTTCTTGAACGCCGAAATAAAATGACTCGCCGTGCTATAACCCACACGCAATCCCACTTCGTTTACATTATGCGAACCAGAAGCTAATAATTGGCGTGCAACCTCCATTTTATAATCAAACAAAAAACTATAGACCGAGTCGCCATAAATCTGTTTAAAACCTTCTTTAAGTTTGTTGAGGCTCAGTCCCACTTCTTCTGAAAGTTCCTGTAAAGTTGGGGGCTCGGCCATGCGGGCGAGGATTATCTCCTTTGCTTTTTTTATCTTGATAACATTCTCTTCATCCACTAAGAATGGGCATTGCTCCACATCAACATCCGTGGGCCGGTTGAAATATAAGCTCAGCAATTCGTAAGCCTTTCCCTTAAAATACAGCGGCTTGATGCTGGGGTGTAAGTTGAAATTGATAAGCTGATTCAGCACGATTGCCATGCTGGGTGTCAGGCTACCGTCTTTATAATATTTTCGGTTTTTGTTCTCGTCGCTCAAGAAGGTGATATAGTTCGCTTCACGCGAAAACAACGAATGAAATTTTTTGATGGAAATCAAAATAGAGATCACCCAAGAATCTGTGTTCACATCCAGGTTCATGGGCAAATCCCGCTGTGGATTATACAACAACAATGAGTTTTCTTCCTGCAACGGCAGTTTATAATTGCCATCATTAAATTTAAAAACCGCCGAACCCTTTGCACAAAAATGAAACTGAATGAAACTGCTGTTTACCTCACGTGTAACCCGTTGAGGTTCCTGTGATTCATTATTGAATTTAAGCACCGAAAAACCATCTTCAATCTCGGTTTCTTCATACAGGCTTAGGGCGTTATTTTTGACTTCCATAACTCCTTAAATTTTCTTAATTATTTAGAACATTTCTAAACAACTTGATTTTGAACAAGCGCAATTTTCCCACTAAAATAGCTTATTCTGGGCATTTTAATGCCTCTGGCGTTGTTTTTATTCGCATCCCGACACAATTCGTGCTTCTAGCGTTATTTTTTTAAAAATGTGCCACATACTTTTGCACCCGTTGACAATTAAGTATGAGCGTCAAACCCCATTTTTATCCTTCCTATACAGGAAATTTTTATGCCATAGGCCTTAGTTACCTCAAAGCAGATGCTGAGGTACGTGGTCATTTTAGTATTGATGCTCCTACACAAATCAACATTCTAGAGCAGGCAAAACAAAACGGTCTTGAGGGGCTTACCATCATTTCTACCTGCAACCGCACAGAGATTTATGGTTTTGCAAAAGATGCCGGAGACCTTATCGATTTGCTTTGCGTGCACACACAGGGAACGCGTGAGGAATTTGAAAAAGTAGCCTACATCTACAAAAATGAAGCTGCCGTTGACCACCTTTTTAAAGTGGGCACAGGTCTGGACAGTCAGATTCTGGGTGATTTTGAAATCATTAGTCAATTAAAGACTGGCTTTAAACGTGCCAAAAAACTCAACCTTGTCAATCCCTTTATGGAGCGTTTGATAAACGCTGTTATCCAGGCGAGCAAACACATCAAGAGCAAAACAAATATTTCAAGCGGGGCGACTTCGGTGAGTTTTGCCTCCGTGCAATATATTTTGGCCCGCGTACCCTTTATTTCTGAAAAGAACATCTTGCTTTTTGGCACTGGTAAAATAGGCCGCAATACCTGCGAAAACCTGGTAAAGCACACCCAGAACGACCACATCGTTTTAATAAACCGCACAAAGGATAAAGCGGAAAAAATCGCCGGAAAATTTAATCTTGTGGTTAAGGATTATGCGAATATCCAAGCTGAAATTGCAAACGCGGATATCTTGATCGTAGCCACGGGAGCAAGCAAACCTACTATTTCTAAGGAGTTACTATACCTCAAAAAACCGTTGCTTATCCTCGACCTTTCAATTCCCAAAAATGTGGATGAAAATGTCCAGGAAATTGAGGGCGTCTCACTGGTTCATCTTGATCAACTCTCAAAAATGACTGATGAAACCCTTAACCGTCGTAAGGAACAAGTTCCACAAGCGCTGGGTATCATTAAAGAAATACAAAGCGAATTTTACGAGTGGTTAGAGACCCGAAAATTTGCTCCTACCATTAAAGCTTTAAAGAATAAACTGGTTGACCTTAAGGAAGGTGAACTTGATTTTCAGCGTAAGAAAATAGCAAACTTCAACGAAGAGCAGGCGGAGATCATCAGCAACCGTATTATTCATAAAATCACAACACAATTTGCCAGTCATTTAAAATCTGAAAATGGTTCGCAGGCCGCTAGCCTTGAACTCATTCAGAAAGTGTTCAAACTGGAAAATCAATAGCCCTTGACAAAGACCATCCGCATCGGCACACGCGACAGCGAACTTGCCCTTTGGCAGGCCAATACCGTAAAAAATAAGCTGGAAAATTTGGGTTACACATCTGAGCTCGTCCCAGTAAAATCAACGGGCGACCTCATTCTAGACCAACCGCTTTATGAGCTAGGCATCACAGGTATTTTCACAAAAACGCTTGATGTCGCCATGATTAAGGGCGAGGTAGATATCGCGGTACACAGCATGAAAGATGTTCCTACGCTTTTACCCAATGGTATCGTACAAGCTGCCGTTTTAGAACGCGCCGCGGTTAAGGATATTTTAGTGCATAAAAGCGATGATCTCCATGCAGATTTAACTCAGCCCAAAACTATTGCAACCGGAAGTCTTCGCCGCAAGGCACAATGGCTGCATCGCTATGAAAATCACGAAGTGGTCGATTTGCGTGGCAATGTAAATACGCGAATGCAAAAGTTGGAAGACAGCGATTGGTTAGGAGCGATTTTCGCGCAAGCGGGATTAGAACGCATCAACATCAAGCCAGAAAATCACATTGAGCTAGACTGGATGATCCCAGCGCCGGCACAAGGTGCGATGGTTATCGCCGCAATGGAAAATGATGTTTTTTGTAAGGAGGCTTGCGCCAAATTAAACGATGAAGAATCGGAGATCTGCACGCGAATAGAACGTGAGTTTCTAAGAACTTTAGAAGGCGGTTGTACCGCGCCGATAGGCGCTTTAGCCACGGTTGAAGGTGATGAGATAAGATTTATTGGGGCGTTGTTTAGCTTAGATGGTAAAACAAAAATCGAACTTGAGCGAACCATGCGTTTCTCAGATTATGAAGGTTTTGGTAAGGCTTGCGCCAAAGAGATTTTAGCAGATGGCGGCGCTGAACTGATGCAGAAAATAAAAGAACAATTATAAACCTCCCCTATTCCCTTTGGGAGAGGGAATATACATGAAAATCTCAAAAACAAATATCGCAAGGCAATTAAGGCAGGAACAAACCGAAGCTGAAAAATTGCTATGGGACTTTTTGAGAAACAGAAAAGTTGAAAATCTTAAATTCAGAAGACAACACCCTCTCAAAGATTATATCGTAGATTTTTATTGCCATCAGTTAATGCTTGTAATAGAATTAGATGGTGGCTATCACAATAAAGCCGAACAAAAATTCAAGGATGAACAACGTGATTTTCATTTAGAATTTTTGGGATATATAGTCCTTAGATACAAAAATGAAGTCGTCACAGAAAATCCTAAAAAAATATTTGAGGATATAGCAAAAGTAAAAATGCATAGAGAAGCAAACCCGATAAAAAAATACGAAAACCTATCTCCCCTCTCCGGCGGGAGAGGGGCTGGGGGTGAGGAGAAAAAAGAACCGAAAAACTCAAATCACAAAATTCCTTCTTCCTCAATTAAGAGAGCAGACGGTGGTGATGTAACTTCTCGCACGATCCTATCCACAAAAACATTGAGCCTGGCTCAAAAAAACCTCATCCTGAATGCAGGAGTTGGCTTTGTGGAATATGATGCGATCAAAATAGTTTTCGGGCAATTTGAAATGCCCCGCAGCATCACAAATGCCATTTTCACCAGCCAGAATGCGGTGCGCGTGATAAATTTTGGCGAAAGCCAGATCAAAAACTGTTTTTGTGTGGGTGAAAAGACTGCTGAGCTTTTAAAGCAAAAAGGTCAAAATGTGGTTAAAATCGCTCAAAACGCGTCAGAATTGGGTAAATATATTGCAGAAAATCACAAAAACGAACGCTTTTACTTTTTGTCAGGAAACAAACGCAGAGACGAACTTCCTGAGATTATGAAAGAAAATAATATTGATTTGACCGAAATCGCAGTGTACGAGACGAAGCTGAATTACAAGAAATTTGAACAGGATTTTGATGCGGTTTTATTCTTTAGCCCTAGCGGTATTGAAGCGTTTGCACATCACAATCCTATAGAAGATAAACTAGCGGTTTGCATTGGCGAGACCACTGCTGCCCAGGCCAAAAAACATGCACTGAATATCGCTGTGGCAAACAGCACCAGCATTGAAAGTGTGATTGCTAAGGCCGTGAAAAAACTAGCCAAATAACATGATAAAAAACGACTTGTTTTTAAGAGCCTTAAAGGGCGAAACCG
>CEQG01095768.1_pt1 | contig 30609 bp, 30 predicted proteins | sample 350301 | NCBI WGS metagenome assembly CEQG01 (sample SAMEA2621242, study PRJEB7988) | marine metagenome | isolation source: saline water (ENVO:00002010), including | reverse complement strand
CCCGCCCCTGGGACCGCGGCGCCGAGGAAGTCCGGATCCTCTTCTACATCGCTGAAGGCCGGGGCCACGTCATCGATTCCGAAGAGGAAGTCGGCGGCTATCCGGAAATCGAACCGACCCGCGCGCCCTTCGTGGAGGCGAACTGGGACCTGAAAACGATGACGCCGAAAGCGGGTCTGTATCCCGGACAGAAGGCCGGCGCGCAGGAGCACCTTTCTCCGCGCGACCGGGAGATGCGCAAGAGCGGGAACTGACGGTTCCCGCTCTACGCGGCTAGCGGGCGACGTCGGCTCCAGCGAGATCGAATGCCTCGACCTCGGCCCGGGTTACAGCCAAGGCGTCGCCCGGCCTGCCGTGCTTCATCGCAGCCAGTTTCAGGCCGAGCCGGGCCATCTTCTCGGGATCTCCACCGTCGAGCCATCCGCACAGGATGCCGGTTGCAAAGGCATCACCCGTGCCGATCCGGTCGACCACGGGTATGATGCGAATTTCATCGGTCTGCGATGCGCTGTCCTTGAGATCGACGCGGGCTGCGAGCCGATGGGCTTGCGCCGATTCCACGTGACGCGCGGTCGAAGCGATCAGTTCGAGGTTCGGATAGGCGTCGAACGCGCGCACCGCTGCGATCCTGCGCCGTTCGGGACCGGTGCCTTCCAGCTCCTCCCCCAGCAACAGCGAAATATCGCGATGATTGCCGATCAGGATCGTCGCATGCGATATCAGATCATGCAGGATCGATCGGGCATCCCCATCCCATGCGTTCCACAGGTTCGCCCGGTAATTCCCGTCGAAGCAGACCGGAACATCGAAACGCCTCGCGGCGTCCACCGCAGCTTTTGCCAGGGCAACCCCACGCGGACCGAGCGCGGGCGTAATTCCGGACATATGCAGGAGCGCAGCACCTTCGAGCGCGGCATCCAGCTGCAGATCCTCCGGGGCCGCCAACGCGAAGGAACTGTGCTCGCGATCGTAGGTGACCCGGCCCGCGATCGGTCCCGACGGATGTTCGAAAAAGTACGTTCCCATGCGACCAGCCGACCGCGCGATTGCGCGCGTATCGACCCCGGCCTCCCTCAGGGCGGCTATCGCACGGTCCCCAAGGCCATTCGGGGGGAGCACGGTAACCATCCGCGTGGAATAGCCCATTCCCGCCAGACCCATCGCCACGTTCGCTTCAGCCCCGCCGACGTGCAGATCCAGCGTATGCGCGCGCGATAGCGGCATGCCCGCCGGCGGCGAAAGCCGCAGGAGCATTTCGCCGAAACAGACGACGTGACCGCCCCCGTTGGTGCTCATCGGGCGAGCCAGCCCCCGTCAACCGCGAGGATATGGCCCTGCACGTAATCGGCGGCCCTGCTCGCCAGGAAAACGGCGGCCCCGCCGATGTCGCTCGGATCGCCCCAGCGGCCTTCGGGAATGCGCTCGAGGATCTGGCGATTGCGCGTTTCGTCTTCCTGCAGCGCGGCCGTGTTGTTGGTGGCGATGTAGCCCGGCGCGATGGCGTTCACGTTGATGCGCTTGAGCGCCCATTCGTTCGCCATCAGCTTGGTCAGCCCGCCTACCCCGCTTTTCGACGCGGTGTAGCTGGGCACACGGACGCCGCCCTGGAAGGTGAGCATGGAGGCGATGTTGACAATCTTGCCACGGGTTTCCTCACGCCTCGACGACCCGCTCATATGACGGGCGGCAGCCTGGCTGAGGAAGAACAGAACCTTCAGGTTCACATCCATGACTGCGTCCCAGTCTTCCTCGGAGAAATCGAGAGCATCGTTCCGCCGGATGATCCCTGCGTTGTTCACGAGGATGTCGAGCTGACCAAAGGTTTCCACCGTCTCGGCTACGATACGTTCGCACGGTTCGATGCTGGACAGGTCCGCCATCACGACATGCGCCCTTCGCCCCGCGTTTTCCACCAGACGGCGTGTTTCGGAAGGGTCCCGGCGGGCAACCAGGACCACATCTGCCCCGGCCTGCGCCAGCGCCACCGCAATTCCCTGCCCGATCCCGGTGTTCGCGCCCGTCACCACGGCGGTCCGCCCGGTGAGGTCGAAAGCGTTCGCGCTCATATCAGCGTATCCTTCTGCCGACGATCAGAGGCTGCGCAGATAGGCGTTCATCTGGTCGTCGGTCGAATTGGCGTAGAACAGCTCGGCGAACTTTTCGCCCCCGATGGCGCTCTTCAACAGGTCCTGATCGACGTTCTTCACGACCGTCAGCATATCGTAGCAGGTCTTCGACTTGAGCTCGGACAGCACTCCGCGGTTCTTCGCCATGATCTGCGCACGCTCCTTCGGATAGCCTTCGCCCGGCGTTCCTTCGAACAATTTGCGATAGCAATCCTGGAGGTTGAGCTCCGCCGCCCAGCCGAAGCCCTTGGCGTAGGGCATGGCGATCGCGTTGCCGTCGTTGATCTGCGCGAACAGAAACGCATCGGTCGGGTCGATGATCAATCCGCAGAAAACACCGGGCATGGCGTTTGCGGCAAGCATCGAACCCGTCCCCGTACCGCAGCCGGTGACGACGAAGTCGGCCGCGCCGGAATTCAGCAGGATGCCCGTCAACAGGCCGACCATCGGATAGGTGATCTGGGCTTCGTCGTCCGCGGTGTACATGCCGTAATTGTGCACTTCATGCCCCAGCGGCTCGACCACCGTCGTAAGCGCGTCGTGGATGATGCCGTTCTTGGCGGCCTGGCTGTTCTCGTTGATGAGCGCGATCTTCATGGTGGGCACCTCTCTATGATCTGGTCGATTGCGGCCACCGTAAAACGCATCGAATCGCGCTTACGGTAACCGGTGTCATAAGACGTTATCGTGGGGAGCTGGACAAATTGCAACCGCCTGCGCCTAATCGCGCGGTGCCGCTACGGAGTTGCGCACAACCAGGCGGGCGGGGAAGGTGGAGAGGCCCGCCGCCGGATTGGTCGGTTCGATAAGCTTGAACGCCGCCGATTTGGCCATTTCGCGAATGGGCCAGCTGACGGTCGTCATCGGCGGCAGGATATGCGCCGCGATCGGGGAATCGTCGAAACCGACGACCGACAGCTGGGCCGGAACATCGATTCCCCTGGCAAGCGCCGCATGGAATGCGCCGGCCGCCATCTCGTCGTTGCTTGCGAAGATCGCCGTCGGCGGGTTGTCCGTATCGAGCAGCTTTTCCGCCGCGACGATCCCCGAATCGAACCGGTAGTTTCCGCTCCCGATCGCCTCGGGCGGAATTTCGAGCCCATGCTTTTTCATCGCAGCGGCGAAGCCCTCCGCGCGTTCCTGCGCGGATCTAAAGCCGTCCGGTCCCTTGATGATCGCTATCCGGCGATGTCCGTTTGCGACGAGATGATCGATCACGCTTTCGACGCATTCGCGATCGTTCGACTGGACCAGGTGCTCGTCATCGTCCAGCCGGGCCGAGCCCATCCGGACATATCCGCAGCCCATTTCGCGGCACAGCCGCGCAAGATCGTCGTTCTCCGATATCGGGGGAAGTATCAGCACGCCGAACAGGCGCTGGATTTCCAGAAAGGAGCGGATGTCGTCCAGCATGTGGGGCGAGCGCCGATCGACCGGGCGCACCACCAGAGCGAATTCGGTATCGCGAATGGCGTCGAGCACCCCGACCTGGAAGTTGAGCACGGTCTGCGCGTTCGGATTGTCGTGCAGCAGCCCGATCAGGAAGTTGCGCCCCATCGCCAGCGCGCGCGCCTGCGGGTTCGGCCGATACCCCAGCTCGGCGATCACACCCTCCACCTTGGTCCGCGTTTCCTGCTTCAGCAGGGGCGAGCGATTGATGACCCGACTGACGGTCTTCTTCGAAACGCCGGCCACGCGCGCGACATCGTTGATGGTCGGTTTTTGACTGGCGTCAGGCATCGTCTTCCCGTGTTTATGACAGGTTGTTCTGGGGGATAGACCACCCAACGCATAATGCGAAGTGCTTCGCAAACCGATGGGGCGTTCCTCCGCAAACAGCTTTGACACCGGTGTCGTTATGCGCCAAGCGATATCGACAGTGCGTTTTTGGCGGGGCAAGTTTGATGGAAATGGCGAGCGATATCGCAACCGCATTCGTGGAAGCGCGAAAATCCGGACGTCCGATTGCGGAATATCCTGGCGAGCGGCCCGCCACGCTGGCGGCAGCGTATCGCGTTCAGGACCAGGCGCTGTCCCTGTGGGATCGCGAGGTCGCGGGATGGAAAGTCGGGAAGATCAACCCGCCCGACAGCGAAGTGCTGGGCGCCAACCGGCTGGCAGGGCCGATCTTCGCCGATAGTATCCAGCGCGAAACCGACAGCCTTGCGAAGTTCACGATTTTCGGCGGCGGGTTTGCCGCAGTCGAGGCGGAGTTCATGCTGCGCCTGAAGGTCCTCGACGAAGCCCTGCCGGAAACCCCGCGCGAGGCCATGGGGTGGATCGACGAAGTGCGGATCGGACTCGAGATCGCCTCGTCACCCTACGCCGGCATAAATGCTGACGGGCCATGCGTCACGATTTCGGACCACGGCAACAACGCCGGTATTCTCCTGGGCAGGATTGTGCCGGAAGAAATGTGGGGCACGCTGAATTGCGTGCCCGTTTCAGTTCGCATCGACGATACGGTGGTGGGCAGCGCGACGACGGCGGACATGCTCGATGGGCCGTTCGGTGCGGTCTGCTTCCTCCTGCAAAATCTGGCAGATCGGGGTGTCGGCCTTCGATCCGACTGGTGGATCTCGAGCGGGGCGATCACCGGTGTGCACGAAATCCGCCCCGGCCAACAGATCGGCGCTTCGTTCGGCGAGATTGGAAGCGTCGCGATATCGACCACCACTTTTGGCGAGTGATCCGCTCGCCCGATTGGGTATCGATGATATCGGCCAGATATCTAACGCTACCTACTCCTCATGGCCTCGATAGAGAAACCCTGCGTGTCCGTTCGTTTGAGAGTTATATGAACCAGCGATGATCTGCGGGTTTGACCGACTGCGCTCGCTATTCGAGGGAACTGCGTTTCGCAAAGGAAACGCTTGTTCGCATCCAGCGACGGGCGAATGTCCCTAATCCCCGGCTAGCCGGGGCAATGGAGACTTGGCCTCAATCGAGAAAAAATGAAAATGGTGCCCAGAAGAGGACTCACACGCTGTCCGGAACCGACTGAGAATTCGCGATATTTTCTCAGGTTTTCTGCGAGTTGCCCCCGAATTGGCCCCCACATGACTGAACATTGATTCTCACAATTTCACATGCGAAAAGGTGGTCTGTTAGGTGGGCCATATTCGCTTGGTCTGGAACTGCCGAAGGACGGGCCTTGCTCTACAACGCACTCACGCAAATGAAGGCCAAGAGTGCCGGTCCAGGCAAATATGCTGATGGCCAGGGATTGTGGCTCACCAAGCGCTCGAAGGATGCGGGGAAGTGGACACTGCGCCTGGTGATAAGCCGCAAGCGCCGTGAGATGGGATTGGGCCGCTGGCCCGATGTCTCGATTGCAGAAGCCAGGGAGCGAGCCGCTGAAGCCAGAAAGACATTGCGCGACGGCCTCGATCCTATTTCAGAGCGATCGAAACGCACGTTAGCTCCCAAGGCCGTCACCCTAGAGGAAGCGGCGCGCCGCTGCTTCGAGGCAAAAAAGGCTGAGCTGAAAAACGAGAATGCCCGCAAGCGTTGGCTCGGGCTTCTCGAAGGTCATGTGCTCCCTCGGATTGGTGGCTTGCCGATTGAGGAGATCGACCAGCATCAGATCAAGGCCACGCTTGAGCCGATCTGGCATTCGAAGGCGGAGACCGCACGGAAGTCTCTCGGACACATTGGTCAAACGCTGAAATACGCGGCGGCGCTGGGTCTTGATGTCGATCTACAGGCGCCAGCAAAAGCAAGGGCGCTAATGGGTAAGCAGCGGCACAAGACTGAGCACATCCCCGCCATGCCGTATGCAGACGCGCCGAAGTTCTATAGTTGGCTTTGCGATCAAGAGCACACAGCGGCCTTGGCCTTGCGCTTTCTCATCCTTACAGCCGCGAGGACGAGCGAAGTGCGCCTCGCTACTTTTGATGAAATCGAAGATGGCGTTTGGACGCTCACTCCTGAGCGCACAAAAAAACGGGGCGCGAGCATCGCGTTCCGCTCACTGCGGAAGCTCTGGCGATTGTCGACGTCGCAAGAGAACGGTCGCCAAATGAATTTCTGTTCCCAGCGCTGCGCGGCAAGCCAATTTCCGATATGGCCATGTCCGCATTCATGAAGCGCGAAGGGTACGAAGCTCGCCCTCACGGCTTTCGAACCACGTTTCGGACATGGGCTGAGGAGAGCACCGATGCGGCCTTTGAGGTGAAAGAGGCGGCGCTAGGGCACCATGTGGATGCAGGTGTCGTTGGAGCCTATCAGCGCTCTGATCGCATCAAGAAACGCACCGAGCTTATGGTTTGTTGGACAAGGTTTCTCGGAGCAGATTTCCGATAGACGGATCGCGCCAAGTCAGACTCTAGCAGTTCAGAGCGATAATCTTGATATCGTGAGCAGTCGTCATGCCTTAGAGTTATGAAAGAGGGTCGGTATCGTAAAAACTGAGCAAATCTGACTTAGCGACTCAGCAGGCTAGGGCCCTCAAAACCGGCTTCAGCGCTGACGACCCTTGACTCGCAAAAAAAATCAAGTAGGGCGCCTAAAATCTAGTGGATACCCGGTGGAAAGGGCCCTGCGCGTTAACTTGAAGTAAACGCGCCTTTTGCTATGTTTGACGACGGTTTCCAGAGTAAGTTTGCACAAGAAGGGTGGAAAACTTTGATCCAAAACCGGGACATTGGGATTATGGCTGCATTGCGAAAGCCTGATCGAACGCAACCCGGTGCGTTTGACCTGAATGTGCGCGCATTTGATGGCGAAATACTGCCGATCGTGCAAGATGAGCCCCCCGCGCTTTACGTCGCTTTCGCCGATGAGATGGTTGACGAGCTTCGCACATCTCCACTTGAGGCCGCAAAGACAAAGCCTTAGCAGGGCTCGATGAGAGTCTTAAGTGATCAATACTTTCTTGTTGTGACATTCGAACAGGCTGAAGGACAATATCATTTGTCCTTTAGCCCAGAAAGCAAGCTGAGCAGCGTGCGTTGGGGTGGGACCACCAGAATATCACCCTCGTGGCCAATCAGTTTTGAGCTTGATGCAGACCAGTCCAAGAGGAACGTTGACTTAGCGAGTCGCCCCCTCACGGAAGAAACCAAGCTGTGTTTCATAGGGCCGGCATCGCCAGCTCAAATGTATAACGAGTTGCAAACCGAGCTGTTCTCCAAATTGAAGCTTGGAGACGGTTGGCTAACACTCGGGTACTATAATTTTGTTTTCTTTCTGGAGAGCGACGACGAGGTCTCACTTCTTATAGATTTTTGCCACCGGAACGATTGTCGCGCAGAAATTTGGCACGTCCTCGATGAATCAGATATCGCCGATATTCGATGCGACAAAATCGACTATATTGACCCTACAGAAGATCAGACTGGCCCTGGTGCTAGCCCCTATCAGCCTCTGGTCTTCGAACATCCGAAGCTGCTAAAGACCTCTATAGACTCCATCGTAAAACAAGCATTTCAAGAATTTCACGCTTTGCGCGAGATTTGCCGGTTTAGAGCCAATGGTAAACTCAAGCCGCTCATCGCCGATGTCGCGAGAATATCCGACTACTTGCCTACCCCAGATAGCATAGCTTCCTTTCAAGAGGCATATGGAACGGCTCCGACCGAAAATGAGCGTGAGCGGGCAAACATTGCTGCCCTTACATTTCGCGACCAAATCCTTGCCACGAATGCAGGGTTAACCAGGCAGACGTCGCAGGCGCTGTCTGGCTCGCCACCGTTACTGCAAACTGAGTGTCAATTCCTGCCACACTCCCTGCTAGGAACGGCCACAGCTAGCTTGGCGCTTCGCAACCTAGCCCATTTCATCATCTCGTCGGTAAACGACGCAAACTACAATTTCGCGTTTGAGCAAAGGCTCGCCGGTAATATTGACGCTGTCACCCCCGACAACAATGAACTTCAACCTAGCGGCACGGAGACGGCTCTCTTTGAAGGTATATCGCTTTCAAGTGCGAGGCCAACAGCTGACGCCGAGCAGCACCTCACACCAAGCCCAATCACCTATTTCAGTGCCAGAGATGGTTTCCGTTTCGGTGTGTTTACCAACAGCGCTCCGCTTCCTTGCATTTCGGGTTGCAATAGCAAGCAGTGGAACTTGGCCACGATCAGCCACGAGCTATCGCACAGGATAATCACCCCAAAAATTCAAAGGCTTCTGATCGAAACAATGCCCGTCGCAGCGCGCAACCCCGACGACACGGTTAAAGAGCTATGTCGCAAAACCGTTGACACCGTTGCTGATGCCGCACGCACCCTTTTGATCAATGCAATCACCTTGCGCGAGGCGATGCGGTTGGGGCCAGATCGATTCGAATCAGCGGTGCGTGACCCGACAGAATTCATCTCGAATGGCATCACCCAGAACGAACATAACATCGAAGAGCGTCTGGTGCATATCTTCGATTTCTATCATTTTTATAGTCAGGATTCAGAGGCTTACACTTCCTCCATCTGGCAGAGCTGGGCGGTACAACCCTCAATTGCGACGAAGTTCGAAGAGTACATTGAGCGCACTGCCGTTGCGCTGGCTTCTAGGCACTTTGGGGCAAAAAACTGGATCGAGCTTACGATCGAAGATTTCGAGCAGTGCTCGGCGAAGGAGCACTTTTGGCACCAGTCACTCTATAGAGAGAAATTGGAAGCTTACATCAGGGCAAACAAAGAGGGTATCGGTGTACGCCTTCGGCGAAATTGGCCCTTGCTTGCGCTTTTCTTCCTGGTGTTCCGGTCGAAACGACTTGCGGAGCTAGCGAACCGAGAGTCTCGAGAAACCTCGAGCGCAAAGGCCCTTGTGTTGGCCGATGATTCCGGGCTCGAATTCCCGCAGTTTTCAAACCCGCTTAAGGTCGCAAGGAACTTCGGCGACGGGAAGATTCCCGACAGTGGGAGATCGGCCTGGCTCTTGACTTTGCTTGCCTATGGGTTCGTTGAGCAACGGTCCGTGGAGGCAGCATAGTCATGGCCACCTTCTATGGATACCTTCACAGCAGCCCTTTCAAAGATATCTCAGAGAAAGAGAGCGCAGAGCGAACGGAAGATGTTCTTCTCAGACTTTTTCATTCCGATGACGCATTCGCGCCGTACAAGGGCAAACTGGCTCCGAGGGGAGTGAGTTGGAGAAGTTTCAGATTTATTTCGAAGGTCCCTCTCAAGAGTGAGGACCCGGACATGATAGGAGGACCTTATCCCTATCCCTTTTACGTCTTCGTGAACCGACAGACATCAAACATCGTTATAGGATCAGAACGCTACCCGATTACGAATGCCGTCATTCAAAAGATTAATCTACGGCTTCCAAGGAACCTGATTCGAAATTCTATCGACGTTGATAAGATTGCCAAGCATATACTCGATAGTAAGTCGCGCGGACTTAAAAAGTCGTTCTATGTTACGAACATTTCAATCGATATTACTAGTTTTGGCAACAAAGTCGAGGGCATGACATTAAGCGGTTCGGACATCCTCGGATCGAGCTTCTTCTCGGATCATGTCACTTACGATTACTTGGCACGCAACATCGGCTTGATGCTTCCAGGACGAGGTGTCGAGTCAGCTAGACTGTACAGTAACGGCGGCATTCAATTTTATACCGACAGACTGGGAGAATTGGGGCAGTGCCTAGGGTTCGCGCGGTCAATTAACGCATTCCAAGAAAACGCCTAACTCTCGAAGCGCCACTCATGTGGGTCTTCATGAAGGTGGTCTGTTTCTAGTTCAACGCCGAACCCTGGCACCTTCTGCATGTTCCAAACAGCGTGCCCCACGCCATGCTTGTCGACGTAGTCTTGCATTCGCCTTCCTTTAACGGCAACTCCACCTTGCATGATCTTCTCCATGTAGATCCCGGAACACACAACTTGGTTCGAATAGGAGCGAAGCATTCCATTTAGTATGCGAGCGCATACGTTGATTGCGTTGCCCGCATAGCGTACGCCCAACTTCCCTTGCCAGTGAAGCGCGTCATCACAGTGAACTGCTGCCCTGACGAGTATTTTAGCTTCGTCCTTGACGTCGTCATTATGGCGATCGAGTTCGCGATAGAATATCTCGAAGAAAGTTAAACTTTTCAGATAGTCGGTTTCATAGATCAAGAATCCACCATCTCCCGTATCGATCCATTTCGGAGCCACTCCGCTATCTGACAACTTTGCTTCTTCGCTAGCCTTCAAGACCCAGTCTTCTAGTTTTTTCTGGACTTTCAACTGTTGAATAATAGGCTTATTCGTGTATCCTTCAATGTCGAGGCCAATGACGATAAGAAATTTGGTTTCTTCCATGACCCAGTCGTTCCCCCTCTGAATTCGACGCAATCGCGAGTCGCGCTTAAATTATTCAGGCTGCTTATATAAGATGAGCCGCCCTAATGGCGGCTCAAGATTCTGTGGGTTAGTTGTTTGGGCGCATTTTGGCAAGCAGGGCACTGCAACCAAATTTGCTTACGATCAACGACCAAAGGAACGACGCGCTCATTCTGGCAAAGCGCACAGTGGCTAAAATTCATGGTCTCAACTCCACTTGCCTCTAAGCCAATTGTTGGCTTAGAGGCCAGTAGGTTCGAAACCTAAGTGTACCATTTTATGTCATAAAAACAATTTATTGAATGAGTTACGCCACTGCCTCAAAGAAGGATCTTGAGTTGTGAGACCCCGATCCTTCGGTAATACTATATCTGACAAATAGAAATCGATTACGCCTTTAGCCGTTACGCAAGAATGGAATCGCTTGATACATGAACTGCATAAAGCGACTGCATATCTCTTCGCCCCCCCATTTTAGACTTGTCCACGGCCAAGGGGCATGGATCGCACTCGATCTTGATTGGTGTATTCATGTCTCACTTTTCGCAGCAACCCTTCGGGTACACTCGCCAAAATTCGGCGGATGCTTCTGTCTGGGTCACCAGACGGTACACCTGCCTCAGCTTTGAGGTCTAGCAGCCAATCATAGGGCTCTAATTCTACGTTTCTCCCCGCAACTCGCCATTTCGGCGCAACAATTTCAAGCAATTGCCGCCTTTCCGGGCCATTCGCCAATCGATGGCTTGAAACAATGCTGCTTGCCAGTTCGGCCAATGTGCGCAGTTTCGCCGCTTCCGCAACCAAATCACGCATTTCGCGTTCTTCTTGATCTAGCGCCTCCTCTTCCATGGCCAGGGATCGACGACGCGCCGAGAAATCTTCTGAGCCGATCCGTCCATCAATGTGGGCGTCAATCAGCCGATCGATACGCTCCGCCAGTTTCGCCCGTCGAAGCTGGAGAGAGCGCTGGTCGGGTTCGTGCTTCGTTTCGTTCTGCCAAGCATCGACTTTGCGACGAAAACGTAGCAGGTCGCGGCGCGCAAGTTGGAGACCTGTCAGGCGTGTTTCGATGGCAATCTCCAGCTGATCCTCGCGGATCGTGCGCGTCATACATGGGACAGTCTTGCATCGATAGTAGACGCGCCCTTTCTGCAACTCTGGTACCATGGGTCCATCGCAGTGCGCGCAACGGAATACCCCTTGGTAAGTGTGATTGTGGCGCGTGACTTTTGGGCCGGACTTGCCGGATTTGATCTCCTGAACGCGCTCAAAGAGCTCCGGCGTGATCAGTCTTTCATGAATGCCATTGTAGCTGCGCCCCGTGCGCTTGATGTGGATCACCCCGGTGTAGAACGGATTATTGAGCAACGTCATGAGGCCATTCATGGTCAATGCACGGCCATTGCGTCCGGTTAGCCCTTGGCGGTTCAACTCGGCCAACAATGATCGCAGCGAGTGGCTACTCGTCGCATAGAGCTCGAATGCTCGCTTCACGAGAGGCGCGCGCTCGGGGTCCAAGGTCTTCGGCTTTCCTCGACCATTGTCCAGATAGCCAATCGGCGCTCGAAAGGGATAAAGACCTTGCTTCAATCGTCCGTTGAGTCCTTTGATCGACTCTTCTCGCAAGTTCCGGATATAGTCAGCCGCGACCACTGCCTGCACGTCAGCTGCTAGCCGACCACCCCGAGACGTGAAGTCGAGGCTTTCTGAAGCAAAGTGGATTGAAACTCCCGCATCAGCGAGATCGCCGATCTTTGCCCAGTCAGCAAAGTTGCGGGCAGACCGATCGATTTTATGGACGATCAGGCCATCAGCCTTCCTGCGCCTGAGCAGGCGTACCACCTCGTTGAACACTGGCCTGCCACGCTTGGCCGCTGTCTCTCTTTCTTCGAACCACCGAACGACGCTCAGATGATTGCGACTCGCAAAGGCATCTATTGCTTCTCTTTGCGCCTCTAAGCTTACGCCTTCACCTTGCTTGGCTGTTGAGACGCGGATGTAGGCAAAACACTGCTTCATACCTCGTCATTTTCTATGGAGTCGGAGTCTACCATATCCTCCCAATCCGTCGAATCAGCATCCCATGGCCAAGTGCCTTCAAGCACGCGACGCTCATAAATCCGCCTGCACAATTGAAAGTATTCTTCAAGAAAATCACGTTCTTTCATGGACTAAGCGTACCGAACGCTCTAGCAGGACGCCTAGTCCGCCCGCGATGCCCAACTCACAGTTCTGTGGCAGGTGGCAGGGTTTGAAATGAAAATGAGGGCCGCTTGCATCCATCGATCATTAGCTGCGCGAAGCCGCGATAATTCGAAAGCTGAGTGAAGTATCGGGCATCGATGTCGCCGAACTGGCGGGCAATTAGAGGCGCGTCCTGCGCGCCAATGCGAAGGGAAAGCAATGTGCCGGCATTGCCGATGACGCCATCGATCACGCTTCGATCTGCCTGGGAGAGGTGCTGATGGCTGGCGATTAGCCCAAGGCCATATTTCCGCGCCTCCGATAGCAGGTCGGCGATGCTGGCCGTGGTGAAGGCATGAAACTCGTCGGCATATAGGAAGAAGGGGCGACGGAGCGCGCTCGGTATCTCATGCCGGGTCATTGCGGCATTGAGGATATTGGTCATCACCAAGCCGCCAATAACATTCGCGATGTCCGCGCCGACCCGACCCTTGGCCAGGCTCACAAGGATGATCTGGCCCTCGTCCATTGCCTTGCGGAATCGGATGGGATGAGCGGGCTCGCAAAGAGAGGCTCGCACCGCAGAATTGGCGAGGAAGGCCCCGACCTTGTTGGCGATCGGAGCCACACCGTCGGCGGCCGTCAGGTAGTTCATGCGCGGAAATTCTTGCGTCCAGAATGCGCGCAGTTGCGGATCGACCAGGCGCGACACCACTCCTGTCCGAAAGCTCTTGTCGACATAGAGCCGGACAATGTCCGCCATGCTGGCAGAGGGTTGGTCGAGCAGCGCCAACGTCGCTTGTCGGAGCAGATGCTCCATGCGCGGCCCCCAGCTGTCCCCCCATTGCTTCTTAAGCGTTTCGACGAAGCCGGATGCCACTAGCGGACGAACGGATTGAGGCACGCGGGAAATCGGATTGTAACCAACCGTGCAGTCGGGATCGCCGACACGCCAGTGGATCAACGGAGCTTTGATGATCGAAGCAAGCTCCTCGGCAAGGTCTCCGTGCGGGTCGATCAGGCAAAATCCGTGGCCTGCATTCGCGTCCTGAAGCGCCATGTTCGCCAACAGGGTCGATTTGCCCGTGCCGGTCTGGCCGATCACATACTGGTGGTTCAGGCGGTCGTTGAGACTGATTGCGAAGGGTCGCGGGCCTTGCCGCGTGTCGGCTTTGCCGAGCGTGATGAAGGAAGCCATGCGCACCAGTATGCGGGGCAAAGTTGATGCGCGCCTAGTGCGCCCGCCCACCAGACCACGTGGCCTGATCGCCGGGCGGACTAGACGAGCGGTTTCGGGGCGCGGTAGCCTTCCCTTCAGGGCCGAGACGCTGGCATTGCCTCCGACGCAGTGTGAGGTACCAACCGGAAAGGTGACAACCTTTCCGAAGGAACGAGCGCGCCTCACACTGCGTCAGTCGGAGGTACACGGCTTCGGAAGCGGGTTGCCACGAAAGTGGGGATTGGGCGTTGTGGGCGTACTAGAGGGGATTGGACCGCCGCGATAAGCTTGGAGAGAACATTACAAGTTTAACCAATCAAACCATGTTCACACAATTTGCGCATGATTTGTGTGCGGCTCGTCAGAAGGCTGGCCTCACACAGCGCGATCTGTCCATCCTGCTCGAAGTCGGCAGCAAGGACGTTGCCGCCCTGGAAACGGGGACAGCGCCGCCGAGCATCGAGCAGCTTTGCAGGCTATCGATCATCTACAATCGCACCTTCACACAAGTGTATCAGGATCTGATGCAGTCAGCGCGCGAAGCGCTGTTCCGCAACTTGCCGGATTTGCCGGAACTGGCGGAGACTGACGAGGGCAACTTTAATCGCGACAATACTCTGAAACGACTGGATAGGGAGCTGACGGCCGCCTTAACCCAGAAGCATGCGCGGCCTTAGCTATCTGGCATTCGCCGCCGGATACCGCAGGGTCAGTCTCGTGCTGATCGAGGACGGGCAAATTGCCACTTGGCACACATCGAAACGGGCCGCACGCGATCCCGAAAACGCCGGGCGTTTCGCGCGGGAGTTCATCGACCTCTTGGGGCCAACGGTCGTCGTTATGGAGGACATCGCGTCGGAAACACGGAAAGGCGCGCAGGCAAAGGCATTGCTGAAAGCCATCCGCGACGAAGCCGAGCGCGCAAAGACTCAGCTGCTGCCATTAAAGCGCGAGAAGCTCTTTCGCACGCGATACGACGAAGCCATGTATCTCGTGAGATTTCATCCCGAGCTGGAAGACAAGGTGAAGGACCGAACGTTTTGCGACCGTGAGCCGCATCAGGTCGTTCTCTTCGAAGCTCTGGCCTTGGCGCATCAGGCCGCACAAGGTGGGTCGATGCTCCTAGCGAGCAAGATGTAGGTGTTCTGTTCATTCCGAAGCAGCGCGATAGGCGCTGCTTTTTCCTGCCCTCGGCGTAAGCCGAAGGCAGGAATTGGCGTTCAGGCGTCAGTGCCGTCTGATTGTAGCGAGGGCGGAAGCCAACCTTGCATCGAGAGACGCTCAGCTACTTCTTCCGCCAGATCGGCCTTCGCGAGCTTCGCGCAATTTGCGGCTGCTGCCTCGTCGCACTCGTCCCGCAGGAGATTGAGCAAAGCCGACTTCGTCATTCGCCGGAAGAATGCCGCATCCGGTTGCCATTTGGTCGCCATATCGATGCCAAGACGTGACAAAATATCGCTCGGCAGGGTGCTGGTCGGATCGATCAGAGTTGCGACCAAAGAGGCAAGCAGTCGCTGCTTGCGGTCGGTGTCGGAGGCCGAAAGCTGATCGAGCACATGCTCGCGGTCGAAGCCTGCAAGCGCCCTTTCGGCCACCTCCTCGGCATCGATCATCGTGGCTCCCGCCAGCAACTCCACATCGACCTGCACGGGCGAGACATTGGTTCGCACCGCCAAGGGCGAGTTGCTACCGTAGGCGAGGCGATCCTCGATCAGGGCGGCAAGCATCAGATCGAAGGCAAATTCAGGATTGCTCGTCACGGCCTCGCGCACCGCCAGCAACTTGATGCGATGCATGGCCTCGGTCAGCTTGCGGCTGAACCGTTCTGGCTTCGCGTCGTCGGCCTTCTTGGCACGCTGGGCTTTGCGCAAGCTGACGGGCTGCACTGTCAGCGGGCCATTGTAGCCAAGGAAAATGATGACGCGGGCTTCGGCCTTCTGCTCGTCGGTATAGTGGCGGCGCGCCTGCTCGATCCGCCGCAATTCATCGTCGATGGCACACAGGTCGGCATTGTTCCAAGTCTCGGCCTCGGCGTCAGCTTCGGTGATAGCCTCAGCCTCGCTCTCAAGATGCTCTACCCGCGCCGCTTCCTCCTCGGTGAGATCGCGCAGGCCTTGCGGGCGGATATGATTGAGCGAGTAGAAATTGTCGGGCTGGCGTTCGACAATCGCCACTTCCGGCCAACCATCGGCCAGCCAATCCTCGCGCACCGCTTCAAGCCGCTGCCCAACCAGTGACCAAACCAGATCGGCATTGTCCGCAAAGCCGTCCTCATCGCCGCTAAACAGGTCGCGGGTGATTGTTCCGCCCGCTGCGATGTAGTCCGTCAAGGGTACAAGATCGAAGAGTGAGCTGTCGGTGGCGATCTTGTCATCGGTCAGCGCCTTGCGGACCATGTGGGCGCTATTCCCGAATTCGCCGAACAAACGAAGCTGCCGTTCTTGATCGTCTGTCAGCGTGTAGGCTTTGGCCGCCTCCAGCCCAATTGCATCCTTGGCCAGCGCGGCCCGAATATCAGGATGCAAGCTGGCGAGCGACAGAATGCGGTTCACATGGGCAGGCGTGACACCGAAGCGCGCCGCGATGTCATCGCTCGGAAGCCCATCCGCTGCCAGCTTGCCATAGGCTTCGATGGCATCGGCGGGATGCATATCCTCGCGGGACTGGTTCTCGGCCAGCGATAGCTCGACCGCTTGCCTTTTCGGCCTGATCGAAACCGGCACGGCGAAGTCTTCGGATAAGCGCCCCTGCTTTTGCAGCAAACGGATGGCTTCCAACCGCCGCCCTCCGGCGACCACGGCGTAACCTTTGCCGTACTTGTAGACGACAAGGTTATGGATGATGCCGTGCGCGGCGATATCGTCCGCCAAAGCCTCGATATTCTGGCGCTTCGACTTGCGGACATTGAGCGGGGACAGCTTCAGGTCGGCGGGCGCGATGGCGCTGATGGTCATGGTAGAAGTCCTTTCCTTGCATATTGGGATGATGGCCCAGCGGCCATCGGCCCTGCCCTTCGGCGAGAACGGGCTGGGGAAAGGAAAGCGTGAAATGCCTCGGGGTGGTGCGGACGCAGCCCGACGAAGGAGGGCGAGTCACGGCCCGTGCATTTCATGCTTTGGAAAACGAAAGGGCAGCGCCCTTGGTGTTTTCCATCAAGCAAACGAACGCGCGGCCATGGTATCATGGCCGCACCGCTCACCTGCATGGCTCCGGCCGCAATTCCTGCTGCCGGACTTCTGCAGGAGAGTACATGATGGACAAGGAGAAGACCGAGCGCATCCGGCGTCTGAACGATCGCTTCCGCCGTTCTGGCTTGGGCGGCGACATTCTCATTACGCAAGGTATCCAATCGCTGGGCGAAGCTGGAATGCAGGCCGTCGCGACCAAAGTGGCGGAATTCAACAAGTTCGATCACGACAATGACCCGCATGGCGAACACGACTTTGGCGCGTTCGATCATGACGGACGGCGGATCTTCTGGAAGATCGACTACTACGGCCCAGACATGATGTCTGGCAGCGAAGATCCGTCGAACCCTGACGTAACCCGGCGCGTCCTCACCATCATGCTGGCTTCAGAATACTGAAGCTGGCTCCCTCACGGCACCGCCTCGGCGGTGCCTCCTTTTAGATGGAAATGTCAGACGGCAAACGAGCGAGCACGCGCGCGAAGAGCTTATCGGGCTTGATCTCCAAGGCACGCGCGATTGCAACAAACTCGATGAGGTCGATACGACGCTCGCCCCGCTCGAAGTAGGAAACGAAGGGCTGCGGGCGATTGAGCCGCTTGCCCAACTCTGTCTGCGTGATCCCTGCTTCGTCGCGTGCCGAGACCAGCTCCTCAAGCAGAATTTCGTAAGCCTCGGAGAACACCGATTTCGGCATGGCTGCTCCAAACGAGAATGGAGCGGCACCAGATATATATGTTCTTCGGATATATGATATTCATATATCTTGTGTTAGCGAGAGTATCGCTGGCCGACTTGGCCAAGTCGTATTGCTTTGGAAAAATCGCAAAAATTGGGCTCTATGGTATGATTAATCTGGTTTCCCAACAACTTGTTCTTGAAGGAGAGTGGCGATGAAACTCGCGACACTATCGCTGCTCGCGTTGCTTACGGCAGCGTGTGGCAGCGACGCCGATCAATTCACTTCAGTCGATGAAGGCACCATGGAAGCCGACACCGCAGCTTCCGACGACATTGCCGCGCGAATTGCGGATGCCGAAGCCGAGAGCCGTCAGGACTTCGGCGATATGTCGCTGGATCAACGCGCCGAAGTGCTCGCCGCACGCGATGCATTCGGAGATGTGAAACACACCGACGAGCCCGGGCGACCGATGTCCCGAGATGAAATGATCGCGCAAGCAAGGGCCGAAGAAGCGGCCGGATATTGATCCGTCGCACTCGAAAGGGCGCAACCACAGGGCCATCCAATTGGATGGCCCTTTTCTCTGCCTGGCGGGCTATCGCGGATATCGCCAGATGGCGAGGCACCAGAACACGAACCACGGAACCAGATTCGCGATCGGTATGAAATAGCCGATCAGCACGAGGATAAGCACGCCATGCTTGATCGAGGCACCCTGACCCGAAAGAGGCCGTAGCCCGGCAAGCATGCATTGCACGCCCATTGTCATGAGCGTGATCAGGCCGATCAGCCATGTGAGCAGGAGCGCGAGAACCGCGAGGGCGGGGATTGCCTCCAGTACGTCCGCAGAAACCGTGAAGCCTAGCGCAGCAGAAGCAGCCTCAAGAATGCCGTTGAACAGGATGGTGCTTCCCCGGACTAGGAACTCGCCGGTCGCGGTTTGCATAATGGAATCCAAAGCGCCCGCCGCGCCAAAGGCCACAATGCTGCCGAGAGCCAGCCACAGCTGAAGTGTCCAGATAGTCATCCCCCAACTCAGGATGCTGATGCACGTGCTAGTGGCCTTTGCTTGCCTAACCACCGCCTTTCGCGTGAGCTTCTTGCGAGCCACACGGGTCTTCGCCGGACCGCTGCGGTTCGTAATGCGAACGTCGCGCGGACTGGAAGCACTGAAAGCTCGTTCGATTGGCGCGCGCTGAGGCCCTACGCGCACGTCGCGAATAAGTGACTGTCCACGCATAGCGTCCGTCGCGATTTGTCTCTTTTCGGCGATCACCTGATACGTCGGTTGCAGCCCACGATTCGCATAGGTTTCGTTGAAATTCTCATCGATCGGGCGGAGCCGGCTCATCAGGAAATTGTATCATGGCAAGTTGGTCGGTTGTGCCAACCATCCGGTTGGACCTCCGTGACCTTCGATATGCACGGGCCTACCGATCCGTCCTCACCGAAGCCCCGGCATAGGGATCGTAGTCCGCAGGCGGGGGTTCGCGTGCCGGTGGCGGGTTGGCCGCGACGGGAGAGACCGGTGGTGCGGGAGGTGTCGATGGCCCCCATGCGCCGAGGAAGCCTGCGGCAATGCTCGGCGCGCCAAGGATCACGAAGCATCCGATCGCCACGCGCATGCCTGTCTTGATCGGCACGCGCCCGCTCATCATCAGGAATCCCACGAAGGCCACCGCGAGCACACACAGGCCCAGCGCCAGTTCGCCGATCAGCACCGCACCGATCCAGCCGACCGCCGCCTCGATTGGCGAAGATGTGGGCGCATCGAACAGCGAGGCTTGCGGTTTGAGACCTGCCATCAGCGCGCCACCATCACCTGAGACGCCCGACGTCGCCCCCCGTGTCGCTCAAGCTGTACGAACACGTCGATGCTTTCGCGCACATAGTGGCGCACGTCGTCGCGTGAGAGGCGCGAACCGGTCTGCAGCACCAACAAGGCAAGCTGCTCGATCGCGCGTTGCGGCGTGTCCGCATGGATTGAGGTCATCGATCCGGGGTGGCCCGTGTTGACCGCGCGCAGGAAGGTGAACGCCTCCGCACCGCGGAGTTCGCCCAGGATGATCCGGTCGGGCCGTAGTCGCAGTGCGGCAATCAGCAGGTCCTCTGCGGTTACGCCCGCCTCGCTCAGCGAGCCGCGCGCCGCGATCAGGCCGACGAGGTTGGGATGCGGGGCTTTCAACTCCTCGGTATCCTCGATCAGAACGAGCCGTTCGGACAAAGGAATCTCGGCCAGCAGCGCGTTGAGAAAGGTCGTCTTCCCGGTGCTGGTGCCGCCCGATACGATGATGTTGCGCCGTTCGCGCACCGCCTCGCGCAGCATGGCCGGCGCTTCATCCGCACCGACCATTTTCCAATGACGCTCGAAATCGGGCGCGTCATCGCTCGCCTCAAGCTCGGCAAACGCCTCGCCCTGCTCCCAGTCTGCCAGAGAGAGGTCGGAGGAAACATGTCGCCGGATCGCCAGCACATGGCCGTCGCGCGTGGCCGGAGGCGCAACCACCTGCACGCGCGAACCATCGGGCAGTGAGGCCGAGAGAATCGGTTGCGAACGATTGAGCCCCTGCGATCCGAATGCCGCAACCTGGCGCGAGAGACGGGCGAGCAGGGTCTCGTCGATTTGCGGCTCGTCATGATGCTCGATCCCGCCGCCAATGCTCTCGGTCCATAGCTCGCCGGGGCGGTTGATCCAGATGTCGGTCACGTCCTCGCGCGCCAGCCACGGGGCAAGCGGAGCCAGGAAACTGTCGAGGTAGTAACCCGTGGCGAGGCTCATCTGTCGACATCCGAGAAATCGAGATCGCGCGCGACGTAGACCGAGATGCTTGTGCCGTGCTTGACCCGCAGGGTCGGGGTGATCTGTGACTGGTCGACCCGTGTGACGTTCTGCGTCGAGCCCGGCAGCGCGACAAATACGCCATCGCTTGCTTCGCGGGTTGCGACTCCCACACCGATATCGAGCACTGATTGGAGCAGCGCACCACCGAACCGCTGGAAGAACTTGCTGTCGACCTTGCCCTTGATTCCCGCCCGACCGAGCGGATCGGAGGCATCGGAGTTGAGCGCGATGGTCACGCCATCGGGCCGCATCAGCCGCGTCCAGGTCACGAGGGCGCGGTTTTGGCCCGGCTGCAGGTCGCCCTGATATTCTCCATAGAGGCGGCTGCCGCGCGGGATCAGGATGCGCCTTCCATCGAAGCCGTGGATGTTCTGCTGGATGATCGCGCGCGCAGAACCCGAGCGGGTGGAGTCGAGCGCGGTTTCGAGGATCGCGGGCATGACGGTACCGATCGGCACGGTGAAGCTGGGATTGCTGAATCGCTGGGCGCGGACGCGATCGCCGCTCCCATCCGTAGCTTCTTGTAGCAGAGCGACAGGCTCGGACGGCATCGGGCGCCTGACGGGTTCAACAAGGCCCCGGTCAAGACTGAATGAGGGCTGATAGGCTGCCGGTTGCGATACGCTTGGTGCAGGTACTGGAGGCGGCGTGCTTGGCTGGGCTGTCCTTACCGGAGGCTGGACAGGTGCCCTTCGCAGCTGGACAAGCCGCACAGGTCGTGGCTGGTCGGTCGGCGCGGTTTCGGCATAGGCCCTTGCACCAAACCGTTCGGGCAAAGCGGGCGGTTGGCCAGCTTCGATGCGCCCAATGGTTTCGGTCTGCGCCTCCAGCGGAGAGACCTGCGCCTGCTGGCGCGCGGTGCTCATGACCGAGAAGACCCATGCACCACCCAGGGCAAGCGCGATCGCGAACAGGATAAGGCTGAGCCTGCCCGATCCGGCACGCTCTACAATCGGCGTCGGATCGTTGCTGGAGGTGGTCGCGGACTCAGCCATCGGGCTGCTCGTTGCGGCGTGCAGTCGCCTTCTTGCCGTCGATCCGGAACACGAGTTCCTTCCACACACGGTCGAGCACAAAAACCTCGTCGCGCATGTAGCCGTTGGTCAGGGTCTCGTCGCCGGTCGGGCTGATCGCGAAGATCGCGGGCAGAAGCTGATAGGGCGCGAAGAGGATATAGGTCTTCTCGCCATCATCGCGAATGCCAACGGGCTTGAGCGCGTCCTTACCCTTGAGGCGATAGGACCACCATCGCGCATCTGTGGCGTTCATGCCCGCTACCGATGTTCGTGATGCGGGCAGTTCGCCCGGTTCCTTCATGCGCACGAGATAGGCGGCCATCAGATCCTGTCCCGTGCGGATCGAGAAACGATAGATGGTCCGATCGGTGGCGACATCCACAAGGCCAAGCGCTCCCTCGGCACGCGGCGTCAGCACCAGCGCGTTGCGCTCGGAGGTTATCGAATATTCGATCATAGCCTCATTGGTCTCGACCGACTGGATCGATTCATAAGGCGGGAAGACCAGCGTCAGGTCGGTCTGTGGTAACGCCGCGAGCATGATCTCCTGCCCCTCCGACGCCATAACCGTCTGCAGGCGGGAATTCGCCGGATCGGGCTGCGGCAGGATCTGCGCCGTCAGCGGTGTCGATACCAGCAGGCATAGAGTTGCGAACAGGCGCATCACGGCTCGTTACGCTGTTCGCTACGGTCAACTGGCTCAGCGGTCGGGAACGCTTCGGGCAGCGTTTCCGCATCGCGGCGATAGGAACCGACCTGGAAACCCAGCGGGTTGAGCAGGCGATCACGCTCGCTCATCTCGGCGGTGCTGTAGCCATAGCCGATAATCGCCGCCCAATATTGCGGTGGCTGAGCGGCAGTGCCGGGCTCGTTCCTGATCGTTGTAAAGCGCACCATCGCGCGCTCACTGTCGAGTTGGGAGATGCTGCGCATCTCGACCCGGATCGTGCCGCCCGGTGACATATAGCTGAGCGGGCTCAGCGGATTATTGGCACTCATCCGGGTGATATATTTCTGGCGTTCTTCGGGTCCGCTCATCAGCGTGACCTTGGCGTAATCCTGATCGAAGCTGTCGGGCACGAAACTTTCGCGCGCGGTGACATATTGCATCAGGAAAGAGCGGGTCAGCGCGTTGTCCGCCAGCACCGTATTATCTGCCAGCGGGTCGAGGGCCTCAACGTTGCCCGTCTGCCGATCGACCAGGATCGTGTAAGGCTCCACCGTCTTCAGTGGCAGCATGATGACAATTGCGATCGCGAGCAGAAGCGCGACCGTGCCAGCCACTGCGGCGACGATCCACGCGAGGCGGCGCGAACGTTCGAGGTCGTCGGTCAGGCTACCGGCCCAGCTTTCGCTTATGCCGGGTTCGCGCTTATCGATCTTGGGCACCGCATTCATCGGCGAGCACTCCTGCTGGCGGCGAGGCGCGAAGCACGCGGTGTGGCCCGGCGCCAGGATTCGCCCAGTCGCTCACGAGGCGAGATCGGGAGTGTGGGCGTATCGGCTTGTTCAGGCCGTTCACGTGGAGGTGCGGCAAGCGCCCTGATCTGGGTGCGCTCGTTCGCAGGCGTGCCGGTGATCACAATCTCACCACGATCCGACAGGTTTGAGCTGTGCGAATGCCGCATCTCGCTGCTGTGCGAGGAAATCCACTCGCTCCGTCCGGATCGTTGTCCTCCGATACTGTCCAGACTCGGCATCGATATCCATCCACGCATGAAGGCGACCTTGCCCAGCAGCCACACGAACCCAAGCTGCACCAGCGCAAAGGCGAGCGTCATGGCCATAAGTTCTGTCGGTGCGGAGGGTATGGCATAGCCGAGCGCGCGCAGCCGCAATGCGTCTTCCAGCCACGGCGTCAGCACCGCCATTTCGACCGCCAGCAGCACGCTTGCGCCGACCGATCCGATCAGCGCCAGCACCAGCCCGCGCATCCACCCGGCGAACAGCCCGCGTGTGGCGTCGAACAGCAGCAGCCCGGCAGCCAGCGGAGCCAGCGCCAGCAAAAGGCCCGCCGCCAGCCGGAAGAAAGCGACCGAGCCGATCACTCCGGTGAGCCAGAACAGCCGCGACCAGCCAAGCGCGCTCTCGTCCTGCATCGCGATACCCTGGAAAGACGCGCCCGTTCCCTCATCCTCGATAAAGGCACCGGTCTGGCGACCCGAGCCGAATTCGGAAAGTTGTACGATGGCGCTATCGATCGCCTGCAACCGCTCCGCGAAATTGCCTGTCGCGGTCGCCGCGATCCGCCCGGCAATATCCGCCGGTGCAAGAAATACGACATCATAGATCAGCGTGCGGAAGGCGGGCCACGACAGCGCCAGCGTCAGCACCAGACCGATCTTGAGCACGTCGAACACGATGTCGCGCGTGCCCGGTGTCGGGCCGAATAGCAGTCGCAGCCCGACCAGTGCGATAAACAGCGTCAGTAGCCCGGTGGTAATGGTCGACGCGAGCGATCCCGGCTCGCTCAGCGCCAGCCAGCCATAGCTGCCGAGCACCTGCGCCTGGCAATCGATCTGCCCCAGGATGCGCGCCAGAAACCCCTCGCCGGTATAGGTGGTCGGACAGACCATCAGGCGACCGTCCTCAACAAGGGCCCCATCCAGGCAGCCGGATCGTCCCCCAACGCCTCCACGATTTCCTCGAAGCTGCGGATGGTGGATTCGCGGCCCGAAAGGATCGCGAGCAGTTCCTTCTCACCCGAGAGGTCGAGCCGCGCAACCACGCTGTCGTTGCCGTGGCGGATCAGGAAGCAGTGCGCACTGTCGGGCAAGGTGCGCACCAGTTCGTATTCGTGCGCCGAAAGCCCGAAACCATTGATGTAATCCTCGGCCCGCGCCTTTGGATTGACCATGAAGATCTGCGTCGCCGCCTGTTCGATGATCGCGCTGGCAATCCGGCTTTCGAGCGCGTCCTGAGCACTCTGAGTGGCGAAGCCGACGATCCCGTTGCGCTTGCGGATGGTCTTTTCCCAATCCTTGATCCGGCGCACGAAGACCTCGTCGTCGAGCGCCTTCCACCCCTCGTCGATCACGATGATCGAAGGCGATCCGTCGAGCCGCTCCTCCACCCGGTGGAAAAAATAGAGCATCGCCGGGGTACGCGCGATCGGATCGTCGAGGATCGCGGTCATGTCGAAGCCCACGGACTGCTCGGCAAGATCGGTGGTATCGAGCGCGTTGTCGAACAGCCACGCACGATCGCCATTGCCCCACCACGGCTTGAGGCGCCCGTAGAGGTCGTTGGCGCGCGGGCGGTCGCCACCGCGAAACAGTTCGACAAAATGCTTCAGGCGCCGTCGCTCCAGCGGTTGGAGGAAGTTGGTCTCCAACGCATCGTACACCAGGTCAGCTTCGGCTTCGTCCAGCCCACCCACGAGCGCGCGCAGCCATTCGGTCAGGAAGGCGCGGTTCGCAGGCGTATCGTCCAACTGGAGCGGGTTGAGGCCCGAGGGCTCGCCCGGACGCAACCGATCATAACTGCCGCCGATCGCGCGGATGAACAGCTCCGCCCCGCGATCCTTGTCGAAGAAGATGATGCGCGGATCGTACTTGCGCGCCTGCGCCAGCAGGAAGTTGAGCACCACCGTCTTGCCCGAACCCGACGGGCCGATGACGGTGAAATTGCCCAGATCGCGCTGGTGGAAATTGAAGAAATAGGGCCCCGCCGCCGTCGTCTCGAACAAAGTCACCGCATCGCCCCAGTGGTTGCGGCGCGCGCGCCCGACAGGGAAATTGTGTAGGCTGGCGAGCGAAGCGAAATTGGTCGTCGAGACCAACCCGCGCCGCACGATATATTTGAAGTTGCCGGGGAACTGCGCCCAGTAGGTCGGCTCCAGCGCAATATCCTCGCGCACGCCGTTGATGCCGAGATCGGCGAGCAGCGCGATCACCTCGGCCACCTGCGTATCGAGTTCGGCCAGGTCGTCCGAATGGACTGCAATGGTCGTGTGGTGTTCGCCAAAGCCCGCACGGCCCGCCGCCACCTCGTCCTTTGCGTAGACAAGCTCGTCGCGCAGCGAAATCGCCTCGTCCTCTGCCGATCGCATCCGCCGCAGCACAAGGTTCATCCGCCCCAGCGTCTCGCCGCGTTCGACGAAGGCGAAACTCTGCGCGATGTTCATCTCGAACGGCAACCGCAGCAACTCGTCGAACATGCCGGGCATCGTCTGCGGGGGCCAATCCTTGACCGATACCATCGCGACAAACCGCCTGGGCAGTGCCCCGGCAGGCGCCAACTCCACCGTGTTGCGGCCAAAGCTGATCCGGCGCGCGGGCAGGTGCATGCCGATATCGCCATGCGGCTCGGCCACCGGGCGCATGTCGCCGTTGAACAGGCACGAAAGGAACTCCATCGGTTCGGAACGCGTGCCACCGCCCTCACCCTCGTAACGGGTGAGCAGCACCGGATCATACTGCGCGAGCGCAGCCATCAGCGCCTCGCGTGCATTGTTCAACGACGCCATGTCGCCCCTCAGCGTCGCGGCATTGGCGCTGGGCGAAGGGCTCCGCAGCACGCGCGCGAGGCGGTCCGCAATCCCGCTGCGGCCCTGCATCGGCCGGCGAACCAGCGTGAGGAACAGCTCGTTGACATAGAGCTGCCGCCGCTCGCACCGCTGACGCCAGCGCGCGTCGAGCTTGCGCGAGAAGGCGTCGGAAAACTCGCCCGCGAGATCGGCATCGACCCGGCGGCGGATGATGTGGTGGTAGACCGCGAAGCGCGAGGTCCCGATCGCGCGAAGCATCGCGTCGCGCAATTCGGCGCGGTAATTGAGCTCGCCGCTATCGGCGGTTTCGAACAGCAACCCGCCGACGCGGATGGTCTGCATCAGATAGCCATCGCGGGTCAGGATGGTGGCGTCGTCGAGATGGCGCGCAAAAGGCAGGTGCGCGCCTGCCGGGGTCTCTCGTGTCGCGGCTTTGCTATCGCTGCTCAAGACGGGCGAAGCTTGCATATTGAAATGAAAAGGTCCCCTCACCGCCAGACAGAGCTCTATTCCGCAAATTCAGAGAAAAGCGGTCCTATGCTCACGCGATGATAGAAGCATGCCGACTCCGCGAAACACAAGCGCAATCAAAAACTCACGGCGCTGATGGCACGATCATACAGGTAGTCGGCCTGCGCACAGCCGGCACGTCGATCGCGCTGCGCCACAGCCGACTGAGCGGATCGTACTGCAGCGTGACCGTCCGCATATCTCCGCCCGACTTGGGCACCACCGCCTGCATCAAGCGGTTCTCGAGATCGTAGGTGTAGGCCTTGATCCCGTCGCCGGTCAGGTTCCCGTTCGCGTCGTCAAGGTGGAGCATATAGGGTGAGTGCGGGAAGGCGGGGCCTCGCGCGCCCCGACATTGCTATCGCTGCTCAGGGCTGGGAGGAGCTACATATTTTTCATACATAAAATGCTAGCGGAAGCAAGGCGATGGCTAAAAACCCTAAAGAAATTGCCAAAATAATTCTTCTTGCAAAGAACCATGACGAAAAGCACAAGGAGACAGATATTATAATTACGGCAATCGCACCTACAAATTTATTTATATCTACTACACCATGCATCAAATTTTCGTTGAAAATAATGATAAAAATTATGGCGATAATCGCGCATCCTAGCACCAAGCTTTGAATTGCCAAAACGACCTGTGCAGCCATGGTGATCTTATGTGCCTTATGCATTAGCAGGTCCCCCCCTGTTCGGCAGAACGAAGATCCAAGCATCGCCTTTGCACACGATCACTGGCTCCAGCCCCTGGGGTCGAAACCGAAGGTTTAGGCGTGCTTGCTCCTGCTCGCCTGCTTCCCGAAATGCGATCCGCGTCCTTGGCAGCGGCATAGGCTGCAGAATTGCTATTTGCGCCGTCTGCGCGGAAATCAGCTTCCGGTACGGTATCATAATCTCGATACCCAAGAATGTTATTTGCAGATGCCGCAGCCGCGTCATCGTCCGCGTCTATTAGCACGGTGCGCCCGGCTAAACGAACTTCGGAACTCAACCAGACATCCCGATCGTTTCCATTCAGTTCTGTTCCCTCAAAATGCTGCACGAGTGCTCCGGTATTTGGAAAATCTCCCGCAGGTCCCCATGACCAAATTTTAGCATTTGGGTCGCCGACGTAATCTGCGTGAGTAACTAAAAACATATGAAATTGGGCTGGAACAATTGTAACCATACAAATGCAGCCTGGCCCCTTAATTCGTACCTCAGGTGTAACTAATCGTGTCGAGAGATAGACCTTCATCCCCGCCGGATCGATCCCATTGACCGGATCATTTGCGACGTAGGCGTACCAGTTGAGGTTGTCTTCGTAGCCGATGGGGTCGGTCTGGAGGAAACGGCCCAGCGTGGGCGAGTACATGCGGGCCTTGTAATGGTAGAGCCCGATCTCGGGCAGGAACGCTTGGCCCGTATACTGGAACCGGCCTGCATTGGTGGAGCCGGGGATGCCGTATTCGTCGTAGGTGTTCTTGTTGAGCAGCGTGCCGGTGGCGTCGGTCACCGCGATCACCGAGCCGCGCTCGTCCGCGTAGAGATAGCGCGCGTTGCTCGCCGCAGTCGATGTCCCCTCGAACCACACCAGCGGGTCATCCACCCCCTCCTGCGGTCCGTGGACATAGCGCCGCAGCACCACGTTCGACGCATCGTACTCCGCCACGAGAGCGTCACCATCGTAGAGGTAGTCGATCTGCGGGTAGGCGGTATCGTTGGTGCTGGTGCGCCACAACCGCCCGAGCGGATCATATTGCAGCGTGACCGTGCGCGTGCCTCCGCCCGCCTTGGGCACAACCGCCTGCGCCAACCGGTTCTCGACATCGTAGGTGTAGGTGTTGGTGCCGTCGCCGGTCAGGTTGCCGTTGGCGTCGTAGGTGTAGGTGTTGCTGTCGACCGCAGTATACTGGTTGAGCCCGTTGACCGTGTAGTCGCGATCGATCGCGGTGGTCGGGATCCCGTCCCAGCTATAGGCATCATTGCTGGTAGTCGCGGTTCCGATCTGGCTCGCCGGGTTGTAGGTGAAGCTCTTGGTGATGTCCGACGACGTGCCCGCCAGGTCCGCCGCCCAGGATTGCAGGCGGCCGCTGTCCTCGTAAACGAGCGTGGTTGGTGCGATCCAGCTGCCGGACGCGTTCGCGCGGTAGAGGTTCTCCACCCGCCCGAACTGGTCGCGCGAGGGGCTGAAGAGGTTCGCGCTGCCGATCGTCGCCGAGGAGAGCCGGTCGAGCCCGTCGCGATTATAGGTCACCGTCACCGAACCGGGGTAGGTGAGCGAGGTGCGCGCGCCGTTTTTGTTGAACGCCGAGGTCAGCGTGCGGGTGTACGAGCCAAGGTTGATCGTCTCGACCGTGCGACGCCCGAACCCGTCATAGGCGCTGATCACGCCGCGGTTGTTGTTGAACTTGGCACTCAGCTGCAGCCCGCGCAGGTCGTATGTATAGTCCACGCGCGTGTAGCTGGCGGTGAGATACCCGCTCGCCACGGCCTTGCGCGTCATCCGGTTGAGCGCATCGTAAGTGTAGTTGAGCACGCGGTCGTCGCGCTTGGTCAGCTGCGTGCTGTTGCCGTTCGCATCATATGCGTAAAGCTCGTCGTCGCTGCTGTCCGAGGTGCCGGGCGTGGTCTTGGACGGGAAGATCGTCCGGGTGAGCCGGTCGAACCCGTCATACTCGTAACTGGTCAGGTTGCCATTGGCATCGGCCACCGTCTCGACCTGCCCGTTATCGGTATAGGTGTAGGTCGCGTAATCCTGCTCGATCGCGGTGCCGACCGCCTTCTGCACGGTGAGCACCTGCCCCGCCGCGTCATAGACCTGCCTGGTGATCCGGTCGGGCCCTGCGGTGCCCGCCGTGCGGTGGGTGCAGGCATCCTGCCAGCTCGCGCTGAAGTACGCCGGGTTCATCCGCACTGCGGTGCACGAAAGCCGCCCCAGAGCATCGTAGCTGTACTCGGTCAGCGAGACAGGCGTGACACCATCGTCTTCGAGCCCGCGCTCCTGCAGCTTGCGGCCGATGGCATCGTATTCCGTCTCGATCGCCGACAGGAGCGTAAAGTCGTCCCAGTCTTCCGGCGCGACGGTCTCGTCATGCCAGGTATCCAGCACGCCGGTCTCGACCAGCACCGGGCGGCCCAAGATGTCATAGGTGGTGCGGGTCGCCTCGTGCTTGTCCGCGCCCACGCCGGGCTTGGGCGCGATGGTCCCCGTCACCCGGCCCGCCGCGTCATAGCGGGTCGCGCTCTTGTAGGGTGCCGCAGTGCTTTGGGCGTGGGCGGGTAGCGCGGTCAGGCCTGCCGCCAGCAGCGCGAGCGATGCCGCGATCCGCAGCACCAGAGGCATCGTACCGGGAGCGCCCGCACGGCGTGGATTTCTGCGGTTCAATAGCATGCGCTCAACCCCGCTTCCGGCGCGGTCTCACTGATCCGGTTGCCGTTGATGTCATATTCGTAGCAGGTGCGAAGGCTCGTCCCGCCCGAAGTCACCACCACGCCGCGCAGCCACAGGTTATTGCCGACCGAACCCGTGTCGGGCCCATAGTCGTACGTGGTCACGACCAGATCGGAAGTGCCTGCCGAACACGCGCCGGTTGCAAAATTGAGCGTGCTCGTGTTGCAGCTACGCTCTTCGGTCAGCACCCAGACGCCGTCGGTCGCTTGGCTGAAGCCACCGGTGGAGTTCTTGATCCAGGCATAGCGCTGCGTGTAGCTGTATCTGGTCTTCGGCTGCACGCCGCCCACCGCAGGCCCCGTGCGGGTGAGCATGCCACCATGCGTGGTGTCGTAGGTAAAGCTGGTGGTGTTGCCCTTCGCATCGGTCAGCGTGATCGGCTTGTTGCACGTCATCGCGCTCACGCCAGTAACGGTGCAACTCGACGGATAAGTCGCCGAAGACACGATGTCGGACTGTCCCGAGCCTGGCTTGGCCTTCACCCGACGCTCGGTAATGTTCCCGCGATCGTCATAAGTATATTCGACTTTGTCACCCTCGGGATTGGTGGCAGTCTCCAGACGAGTCGGGTCATTGAACAGTTCTATCGGGCCGACCCAGGTCCAGCTCTTTGTGCGGCTCAAGGGATCCGTCACCGAGTATG
>CEQG01046522.1_pt1 | contig 30825 bp, 44 predicted proteins | sample 350301 | NCBI WGS metagenome assembly CEQG01 (sample SAMEA2621242, study PRJEB7988) | marine metagenome | isolation source: saline water (ENVO:00002010), including | reverse complement strand
ATCAGCCGGTCAAAGGCTTCATCAAAATCCATTGGAACCTCGACATGAAAAAGCCGCACTGCGGCGGCTGTTGTGATGGGGTTATCATTTGCTGGTTTTTGCCAGCGACAGCGCCATAACTGGCAGGCACTATCGTGCTGGCTCTACACGGATGTGGGCTGTTCCAGCCGGGTTTTGTAGTACCGGCAACTTATACAGGGGTAATAGTTATCGTCACCGGACCGTCTGGCCAGAGCTGGCCAGGCATCACTGGCCCCGCCATGATTCCGAATGCAGGCTCTCCGGGCACCTGCTCTACAACGACGGAAACACCCTCAAAGCCCGGCGCATCCAGTGTGAACGCCAGGCCGCCAATATCGCCACTCGCAGAGCCTGAGATCATAAGCGCAGCGGCGCCATCCATCGCCTGCACCGCAATTGCAGCGAAAGAAACCGCAACGCCGCCCAGCTCCGATGGAGCAGCGACCAAAGAACCTGCATCGCCACCAAGCCACCCGCTCAGAGTCTCATCGAAAGAGGGCACCTCTGACACAATCTCAAACGTCAAGCGCCCAGAGACAATGGCCTCAAGTTCGTCGACACGCGCCTCAAGCGCATCAAGGCGGCTAAAAAGACCCTGCATAATGTCGGCGGTTAACGTGCAATAAACAACACTCCCTGCGCCCCAGTCAGAATCCTCCGTGCCCTCTTGAGCGCGCAGCAGCTCCGCTGCCCCCGCGACAACAGTAGCGGTTACAATCTCCCATTTTTCCGCAGCCGTTTCGCTGTCTGCGATCGTCAGCGTGTATGCCCCGTCGGGCAGGTCAAGCGCTACACTCGTCTGACCTGCGGCGAGAGTAATCGGCCGAATCCAGTTGTTGGCGAACTTCATTTCCTCTCCTCACGTAAATCGGACTGGGGCGCGCTGAGCGATCAGCAGTTCGCCGGTAACGGGCTGATATGCGCCGTATTTATGTGTTATCGGGTGATAGTCGCCAGCGCCCTTGATGCCTCCAGGGGTGAGCACGCGGCCCACGGCAATCTCGCTACTGTCGCTACCCCGGCATACCGCGCCAAACGCTTTGTCGCACCAGCGCGCCACCGTCGGCCAGCTGCCGATGGTGCATTCGTAGGCGCTGCTGGACGACTCTGCCGGTGTCGCCGGCAAACCTGCAGGGGCGTTTGCTGCCGACAGGTTCGTTGACGTCGGCCCCTCGGTTATGAGCCCTGCCGGCGTCTCGCGGTCTACTTGATATGTGATCCCAAACAGATCGGGGCCAGTGCCCGACGGGAAATTGCCATTCTCGGCCTTGTAGCGCCAGTCATACGTGATCGTGCGCGTATGCACCACCTCATCAGACAGCGAGCTATCGCCCCATGTCAGGGTGATTGCAGAGCGGTTAATCTCGGTCACAACGCGCGTTGCTGCACCCTCTGCAGTACCCTCATAGCTCCAACCACCAGAGCTGTCGGTGATCTCTTTGAGCGTGTCGCTGATGATCTGCTCGCTGTACGTGCTCGATCGCTCGCGAGTGGCCTCGCGTGACAGCGTGACCGGCAACGGCACGCCCTGCTCATCAAACCAATACCCGACCACTTTGCCGGTTAGCGTGCGCGTCTCTGTGCCAATCTCCTGCTCTGTGAGATACGCGCGGGACACGATGGGCCCCGGCGTGACAGATGGCTGCGGGTACGGCCTGGGTGGCCAGTCGATCGTAAAGCCCTGGCGGTCCCACGCCGTAAACACATTTGTCATTACCTGTGCTGTTGGCATCGGCGTATACGACACGCTACCGAGACAGTCGGTGCGAGATGCCAGCTCGGTTGCCTGCAGCTCAAAACTCAGCCCCCCGGCAAACGGGCTGCCGGTGATCTCCAGCAGCCAAAACCCCAGCGCCGTGACATCGTTGATCGTCAGGGAGTCTGAGCGCTCTCGGAAGTTGAGGTTGACTCCGTTATAGACCCCGATGATGATCTTGCTGCCGTCGGGTACTGCGTCGACGACGCTATAACGCAACAGCGTGCCCTGCCAGCCGCTGCGGGAAAACTCGGCAGTTTGCTCGGCAGTCAGCCGCACCGTTTTCTCAAAGCCTGCCCACGGCTTGAGGATAAAACCCGATGGGTCGGCGCTGACTGTCAGATCGTATGTCTCGCAGTCAAACGCGTTGATTGAGCCGATACGACGGACCGAGAGATTGAGTTTCCACGGCCATCCCATCGCCGCGTCCCAGTAGTACCAGCCCCGCGAACCCAGATTTTTGTCATGCACCTCGCTCTGGAGCCCGCCTCCGACCAGCGCGTAGTCACGCCACTCCATGCCCTGCGCGGCCAGCTCTGGCGGGGTTTGCGGATCAGTTGCAGCCCCAGGCAGGCGCTGCATGAATGATGTGCCGATGTGCGCGATGTTGCCCACGCTGCTCGATATGCTGGGCCAGTCAATCTCAGATCCGTCAGACAGCTCAAGGGTACGCGTGCTGAGCAGGTACTGGTCTCCGCTCAGCTCGCCGAATGACCAGCGAATAACGCCGTGCCATGGGCAGCCCCACAGCGGGGTGTTTGTCTCGTCTGTCATGGGGTCGGTGCCGATGCGCCTGCAAAGTAAATTTCAACCGGGTCGCCGTTTGCATCTTCAAGCTGCAGGCGACTCAGCAGCGGGTAGATAAAAAGCCCGTCCGTGCTGGGGATGCCGTTTGTGTGATACAAGCGGTTGCTATAGCTGACCTCCTCGAGCGGGCTGGCGATGCCGCCGCCGGGGCCTGTGCTGCTGCCGGGCTGGTAGTTGTACTGAGCATATCCGCGCGCAGACGGGATGCCGCCGCGTGGTTCTTCGCGGCGCAGGGTTGGTGGCTCGGTCTGCCGGGTAATGATCTGCGACAGATCACGAATCAGCCCCTGCGCAAGCGCCTGCCGGCGGCTGGTAAGCTCTGATCGAATGCCGCCGCTACGCTCTTGCAGCTTGCCCCGGATTCCTGCCGCTCGATCATCAATCGTACTCATGCTACAGCTCCAGTTCGTCTGCCGTTGGAGCAACCCTGTACACAGCCGGTTGCTCTGCACGGATCTCGTTGCGCCATTGCTCGGGAATCTCGGGTGTGATCAACATAAAGCGCCGAGGGAAACGCAGGGCGGGGTCGCCATTCCCAATCGAATAGTTACCCGCAAAGCCTGGTAGCTCATCGTCGTACAGCGGGCTGGTAGTCCGCAGACCGAGCTGCGTCGGCAGAGCCCCAGGTACAACTGGGCCCGGCTCGTCTTCAAACTCGGGCGGCTCCGGCAAAGCCAACGCATCATCAACGCTCCCCGGCTGGCCAACGCTAACCGCAAGCGTGATGGTGAGCATCGCGAGGCCAGTGGTGATATCCATCTCTTCCTCCAGCGCGGCAGGCACACCCGTCACCGCAACCTGATCATCAGCCAGCCGCACGCCCTTGCCGAAGTCCACACCGAGCGCATGGGCCAAGGGCGTTTGCCAGGTCACCTGGTTTGCTCGGTGAGATGCCAACAGCATCGTGCGGCCAACTCCGAGCGCGCATTCGGCTGCGGCCGCAAGGCGGGATGGCTCCCTGCTGCTGCCACTGTTGATTGGCAGGTCTCCGACCGCAACACCATCAGCACCAGTGCTGCGATCCCATGCCTGGTCACCGGCGCTGTCTGTGTCGAGCACGACCCGCGCACGCTCGATGACTTCCCCCACAGCTGCAACGGAGTCATCAACCTGCAGGCGCAGGCGGTATTGCTCAACTGCACGCTGGCTCCAGCGGATGCTCGCCGACCAATTCGCACCGAGCAGCAGGTCGGTGTTGTCGTTGTACCAAGGCTGCGGCAGGTCTGGCAGGTCGCCGTAAAGCCGGAACCAACTGGCCGAGCGCAGATACCAGCCCGCGGACTCGGTTGCCTCGGTGATCATCTGAATGTCTGGCAGTTCGGTAGAGTCAGCCCGCCAGGCGTTGAAGCCGGTGAGCGACGTGTTGCCGCCAGTGCCCGGGTGCAGCCAACTGTAGGACTGGTTGCGTTGGCGGTAGCGGGTGAACCGGTAGTCCAGCTCAAGCTCATAGACGTTTGGCGTATCACCAAGCGGAGCCAGGTTCACATCCAGCGATTCATAGACGGTGGTGCCAGACCCGAACTCGAAAGCCAGCGAGGGTTGCCAGCTGGTTACCCGTGGCATGCCAGAGCGATCGACATTCAAGCTGGCTGGCCGCGTGCTCATGCGCTCTTGCGCGTATTCCCACCGGGATCGCCCAGCCGTTTCCTCAAATACATCAGGAGACCATTGACCGCCGGTTAGCTGGTCAATTTCTGCCAGCTCCATGCGCTCAATGCTGTCCGCAAGCCGGGTGGTTGCCTCACAAAACATCACGCGACTGAGCACATCGAAGGACGGCTGCACCAGATACCCGGTGAACCGGCGGCTGGAAAAGTCCGTCTCACCCAGGACAATGAAGTCGACAGTCAGCGCAGCCCCAGTGTAGGCAGCAACATTCACCGGGCCCGCACCGAGGTACACGGCAAAGCGCGCGACGGCGTCGCCATCCTCGGAGCGACTGATAACAACCGAACCGGTCAGCACGCTGGTAACATCAACACCGCCCAGCAGCACCTGCAGGCGCCATACGAATGACCCGCCCTGCTCGATATGCTGAACTGCGGTCCCAGACGCCAGCCCGTTGAGTGGGACGCTATTTAGGGGGTACGCATTAAACATCTGCTATACCTCCAGGCATACAAGCTGCCAGTCATTGCTGCCGGCTTCACTGCTCTCGGTTGGCCGGCGGCACCGGACAGTGAAACGAGGCAGCCAGCCAAGGCTGTAGAGCGCGGCTCCCGCCACCGGCGTGATGGTTGCGCTGCGATCAACAACGGAAACCGGCGTGCGCTGGTGCGTACCGTCGGGGAACAGCGCATCGCACCACACCGGCACATCCGGGCGCGGCTCGGTTGTCAGTGTTACCTCAAGGCCTTCGGTGTTGAGCCGCAACGCCTTGGTGCTCCACAGGTCCAGATCCGAGCGGAAGTCCACACCATCAAGCCCAGGGCCCATTAACCCGGAGCCAGTGATGGTGATGCGCATCTTTTCCCAGTGGGTCATCTCTACCAGTGCGCCATCACTCATGCGCACTTGGCTTGTGCCGCCATCAGTTTCATAGCTGACAGACGGCCAGCCGCTGAGCGGCATGATGGGCACACCGCCCAGCTTCAGCAGAATCATGATCAACCCTTTTTAAGTCTGGATAGCCGGGCGAAGTCGGCCAGTTCCTCAAGGCCGCTGCGCTGCGCCATTACGGGAACAGAGCGACCGCCCGGCAACTGGATCAGCGCCGCAGAAGAGAAGTCGCTGGCGGCACCAGCCAGCGCCGCGTCAGTCAGGCCTGCGCCTGCTTCGGACTCACGCAGGCCGCTAAGTACGCTGGCAAGGCGCCGCGATGCGTCAGCAGTAAACACACGCTCACCGCCCCCAAACGCAACCAACTCCGGGCCGCGCTCACCCACCCAGGCAAGGCCTGGCGCAGCGCTGGGCGTGCCTGTCGCGTGACCTGGTATACCGCTGCCAGAGCTACCCGGAATGGGCGTCCAGCCAGCAGAGGCCGGCACCTCCGGTACGTTAAGGGTTGGAGTGATGACCATCTCTTTACCAAGCGCCACACCCAGGGCAACGACCTTGGCTCGCAGATCCTCAATGGCTTCTGGGGGCATGAACGGCTTGACCTCCACCGAGGCCAGCTCTTTGACGCGCTGAAGCTCTGCGGTGATCGATGCCAGCTTTTTATCTGCATCCGTCTGCTGCAGGCGGTTGGCCTCCAGCTCGATTTGCTGCAGCTCTTTGGCGAAGCCGGTAAAACCGTAAGTGTTCTCTCCTGCCCGCTCCAGCTCCAGCAGCATCTCCAGCGCCTGCTGGGCTTGCCGCTGCGCACCTTCAAAGTCACCGCCGGCCAGAGACTGGCGGGCATTCAGCTTCAGCGCTTGCGCGGCACCGTAGCTTGCGCCGCCTGCCCCGCCCTGCAGCTGGGCCAGTGCATCGGCATAACGCTTTTCAATTTCCAGCCGCTCGTCGCGGAATTTCTCTACGTCTCGGTTTGCCTCGCGCTCTGCCGTTTTCAGCTCGCTCAGCTTTTCCTTGGCGTCATCAACCAGCTTTTTGTATGCATCCTTGATGGCTTGAGAGGACGTGACCACCGCGTTTTCCATCCGCTCGGAGCTGGCCTCAACCTCTCCCGCAACGCGGGTCACTGTTTCCCCAACGCTTTGGTATGAGCTGTCCCATAGCTTGCGCACCCGATCCATAGCGATGCCGGTATTGCGGGCGTTATCCTCACCCACCATGCGCATAATGTCGGCAGCCTGGGATAGCTCACCACTGGCAACAGCAGCGGCCGCAGCGGCAGTGCCACCGATAAAGCGGCCCAGCGCGCCGAACCCATCGCCGACAATGATCACGGCACTGGCCAGCACCTTCATCACGAAGCCGAGGACATTGGCAACCTGGGTTGCGGTCTGCCCCTCTCGCGACACATCAACAAGCAAGCCGGTGAGTTGGTTCATTGACGGCAGCAGCTCGGACGTAATCTGCTGCCCCACGCCTTGCGATACCGCCCCCAGCGTGTTGGCCGAGCGCTCGAAGGCTTTGGCGCCCTCAACGACATCATCGCTCATCACCAGGCCAAGCTCTCTGGCCTGCTCGGCCAGGCGCTGATACTCGGCACCGTTATCGCGCAGCAGCGGCAGCAGCAACGCGGCATCACTGGCAATGGCCTCCATGTAGAAGGTCATTTCATTCTGAGAGACGTTGGCCTGCTCCAGACTCTTAACGTAGAGCTGCAGAGCATCAGGACCGCTAAGCTCGCGAAACTGCTCAGCCGTTACCCCTACCTGCGGCGCGATGTTCTCGAAGAAATCGGCCAGCGGCCCGCCGCCTGTCTGCAGGAAGTCGCCAACCTTGTCGCGCACATCCTTGAAGATATCGCCCAGCTTGTCCTGCTCAATACCCATCGTCCGAGAGGCAAAGGCCCAAGTCTGAAACTTCTGAGCAGTAGTGCCAGACAATTCAGCCATGCGCACCATCTGAGCGGTAGCCAGGGCGCTCTCTTTCACAAAGGACGCCACCGCACTGACCGAGAACGCCCCCAGCAACGCCAGGCCCGCTTTCTTCGCCCCGGCGCTGAACCGTTCAAGCTGGTTGTCTGCCTGCTTGAAGGCGGGGCCGGCGTTGTTCTTGCCGTCTACCACCAGCTGCACGCGGGCCTTTTTGCTCATTTGGAGAGTTCCTGCAGTATGCCTTTGAGGCGGTTTGGTTTAGCCCTGGCCGCGGCCGCAGCCAGAATGGCGTCATGCCTTCGGCGCCGGTCTCTGGTTTCGATGGCCCGCTGGAATCCCTCAAGCTGATCGAGCGTATAGCCCTTCACATCAGCCAGCGCATGGCCAGTCTCAATCAGTTGCTGGACGACGTAGAGCCAGCCAGCTGGCTTGCCGCCTGTACCAGGGCTTGGTCGAAAAAAGAGGAGTTAACCTGGATCACCGCAAACATCAGGCTGACCGCAGAAGCCGCAGGCATACGCCTTCGCTGGCGGCGGCTCAGACTGGTGCAACTACCCAGCACGGCATCCAACGCGCCGGACTGGCGGGCATAGGCGTAGATCTCTGCCGGGCTGGCATTTTGCAGCATGCTGATCAGTGCGCCTGAGGCTTTGCCGAACGCTTCAAAGTGTTCCAGGGTGACCGGTTTGACCTCTACCCGCCCGGTACCGAATGGCACCGAGACAGGTTTCGGGAACAGAACACTCAGCTCGCTCATGCATCCACCGCTTCGTGCTCAATGGTGAAGAACGCAGCATCGCCAGGCTCATAAACGTTCGGATCTGGCAGCAGGCGGATACTGACCGGGATCGAGCCAAACTCAGCGCCCTGGGTGATCGGCATACCGCCATTCAGGCTGATGCGTGCATAGAAGCACTTGATGCGCCGCTTTTCGTTTGCACCGCCTTCGTTGACCTGCGCGAACATCACCCGATAGAACTTGCGGCCTTGCGTGAATGGCTTAATCAGATCCACGGTCGGGTAGCTGTAGCTCACAAGGATTGGCAGCTTTTTGCGGCCATCAACGCCTGCAGTCTCGGCATTGATATCGGTAGCCAGCGCGCCGCCCGGCAGCACGCGGATGCCACCCGGCAGCACAGCGTAATCAGTACCTCGGGTGTACTCGGTCACACCGTCGTCACTGGTAACAGCGGTGACCGCCAGCGGGAGGTGCTGCAGCACGATATCGCCTCCCACGTATGCATCATGCGGCTCATCTTCCTCAGAGCCGCTGGGCACGCGCTCGACCGAGCCGTACAGCGCGATGCCTGCCGCGCGCGGGCTGAAGTCCACCGCTTCGCCAGTGATGTTGATTGAAGACGTTGAGGTGACGCCATCCAGCTCGGGCAGGCCGATTCGGGTCGGATTGGGGATCGAAATCTCGGACGATTCCGGCTCAGCGTTCACGTTCTGCAGTTTGAAAATCTCTTCCAGGCCCCAGCTCGGGTAAGCGCCTACGCTCACATGGCCACGGAAAAGCTGAGTGTAAAGTTGGTCCATTTCGTGCTCCTGGCCTGCGGCCTGCTAGTAGGTTTGGGTGTACAACACAGCGATGCTGATGATCAGGCGCATGGTCGTTACACCATCCACCGGGTACTGCGGTTCGGCCTCGTCTTCTTCGTCGTCGAGACCAGGGAAGCGCTTATCAACGTCAGGCTCGTGAAAGCCCAGCGCGCGCAACACATCCACGTGTGCACCATCCAACTCGGCCGCACTCGCTCCCTTGGAGAAGGTCACCTCGATGGCGTACTCACGGCGGCGAAGCGCCTGCCGGCCCGCTGTATCGGACCGGCCATCTCGCACCATGCGGAACTGGATATAGGGCGTTTGGGCCCTGTCCCGGATCTTATCCAGGGGGCCATACACCTCGGCCACATCCGTCAGGTAGCCAGCCGCTCGGGAAATACCAGACAGCCGCGCGTGCAGCGCTGCGTCCAGCTCTGTGGCCTTAATCATGGAAGCTCCGGGCAATAAAAAACCCGCCGAAGCGGGTTTGGTTGGAAGCGTAGTTAACGCCCTGTTGCTGACTGGTAGTGCGATGTAGCACACCCGTTTTCATCAAAATCTACGCTACGGTAAGGGTCTCGCCCTTTTGAATACCAGGTCCAGCTCTCTCGGCCGTTATAGTTGCTGATTCGATCCGGGCGCCCATACTCGCCACGGAAGAAACCTTGAGACAGGCCGCCACCGGGATGGCGGCCGCGATACTTCTCGCAGGGTGATTCAGGCTCACCAACCACCGTCACCCGAGCTGGCCTTTGCTGACGCGGGTACAGATCAGGCCCCGCCATCGGCACCACTTCGCTACCACCGCTGGGCGGCACGTTGCGTGCGTCGTATTCCTGATCGACCGAAGGGGATGCGCCGCAGCCCATCTGGCTGAACGTCGTCTTACCGCTTTCATCAACGCAGCGGTAAATCGTTTGCCCACTCGCAAACGACGCAAAGCCTAAAGCCAAAACCAGTGCAATCCAGTGCATACCCAATCTCCCTGCCAGACCAAGGCATGATAATAGCGCAGCACAGCAGCATACTTGCAAGCTAACGCCTGCGCCTCGGCGCCCGAATTCCTTTTGCGATCTCGGCCGCCAACCGCCGATCAAACTCTGCGAGCATGAAGTTCTGGATACGCCGGAGCCTGGAGCCGGTCATCAGGATGTGAAACCAGTACGCTACGCTCGGCCCCAGAGCCGCTTCTGGCTTTGCGGTCGAGTATCGATACTCACGCATTGCCCCGCCCAGCTTGGCGACCTTGGCAGCACGTGAGCTATGTGTTCGCAACGGCGCACGCTTGGAGCCCTTTGGATTCACGAAGCCGGCGGCAATCTTGCGGCCTGTAACCCCCTGCACCCAGATAACGCCCCGCGTTGGGTCAACAGCACCAAAACCCCAGCGCTTGTACTGCTCTACCTCAACGCCAGATGACGAGGGGATAAGGCGTGCGTTGGTACGCTTGCTACCGGCGCGCTTGATAATCAGGCGACGGTTCAATTCGCGCCGGCCGCCAGCAATGATCCGCGACAAATCAGGCATTACTTCTGCCTTGCGCGTGTTGGTCACCGTGGTGTTCAACGTGCCACGAATAACTGGCTCGACACGGCGATTCAGCTTTGCCAGATCCTGCCGCGCCTGCTGCACGTCGTGAGCAGTCAGCGAGAGTTTCACGGCACACGCTCCAGCCACACGCCACGCACAATGCCGTCATCACTACGGTCGTCGTAGTCGACTACCTGATAGCCGACCCCGGCAACCTGCAACACATCGCCAGGTTGAGCGCGGCCAACCTCAATCAACGCCAGCTCTGCCCGCGTCTTGTAGTCGATCACCTGGCCCATTCGATCAATCACCGGCGCTTCATGCTGCAGGAATACGCGGCAGCCGGCGGGATCACCATCTGCCGGCAGGTACTGCGCAGGCTGGCCGATCAGCTCGGTGGCAGCTATCTGCACCTCAACCCGCGTGCCCATCACATCGCGCACGTTGTCGATATGCAGCAGCCGATCATCGGCCACCAGATAGCGCCCCTGCTGCAGGCGGTCATCCCACCAGGCACGCACCGTAACCTGCGCGCTACTGCGCAAGCCGGCAGGTGCAGGGGTTGTGCCTTCCTTGGCACGGATGCCCACCCACAGCCAGTCAATTGTGACCGGCTGCAGATCGGGGTCCAACTCGACGAGGTTGGCCGGGGTGTCTATTACTCCAATTCGCATAGCTACCTCGGCACAACAAAGGGGTTAAGCAGGTCATCAACGAAGCCCATGCGGCCCGAGATAGTGCCGATCACTACGGCGTTCGGGTTCGCATAAGCATCCGCGACATGAACCAGCATCCAGTCACAGAGGCTTGCTGGCACTGCTGAAGGCTCTGCGCCGTAGCCGGCGCGGAACTGCACCACGACTTCCTCACCCGGCCAGCTGCCAGACTTAGCAACCACACTGGCCTCATCACCAAGGTTCACGCGGTATGCGCTTGGATCGAGCAATACACCGTCCACATGAACCGACAGCACTTCCTGCACCGGCCAGCGCTGTAGCGGGATGCTGCAGTGCGCACCAGGGCATTGCGTCTGCTGCCAGTCTTGCGTGATCAGGGCCCTGCGGGTGCGAGCCTCAACCTGTTCTCGCGCAGAGGCAATCAGCCGCTCAAGGCGCGTATCAGCAGAGGAGTGCCGCACCCTGCACTGCTCCTTTGCCTGATCGACCGTGACCGGCTCAACCGCAGGCGCGGTAGTGCGATTCAGTCGAATGTGCATAGGTGATTACTCTTCGGTGGCCGGGCCTTCGGTGGAGCCGTCTTCGGTACCGGCACCGCCCTGCTCTGAACTCTGAGGCTCAGTGGCACCGCCATCTGCAGGCTTGGCCGGTGCCTTGCCGCCCGTCTTGCCAGCAGCCTTGCTGCCACCCTTGGCCTTCGCCTTGGGCTCGGCGTCTTCTTCATCCTCAATCAGCGCAGCCTTGCGGATGCGTACCAGCAGCCTGGCGTCAGCCTCGCTCAGGTCAGCCGGCACCGAGTAGGCCTCGCCCTTGCGGATATCCACGCCAGAAGCGGAAGTGTTGCGCGTTGCTTTGATCTTCATGTGTTCACCAGTCAACAGGCTGCAGGGAGCCCCTGCAGCCATTGGAGGGAACCGAGCATTACTCGGTGATGGCGTCCTTCATGGCAGCGAACGACTCTGCGTGACGCAGCGCGAAGTCCACAGACTGGAAGGCCACAACCCGTACTTTGCCGGAGCTGGCACCAGTGAACGGGTCAACCAGCAGGTCCAGGCCACCCCAGAGGCCCATCACCAGATCGGCCCAGTTGCCGAACAGGATGGCGCTCAGGTCGGTGCCGGTACCCTTGGTCAGGTTGCCCGGCACCTGATTGCTGATCGCGGCGCGGTAGCCGTTCAGCGGGGTGTTCGGGCTCATGCGATCCCAGACAAACATGCCGGAGCCGTCGTCGACCTTGGTGGTCTTCAGCTTGCCGCGCACCTTGGCGTTGGCCAGGTAGCCGAGCGAGCCGATGTCAGCGTTATCCACCGCCACCTCGGTTTCGAGCTGGACGATGTTTTCCCAGGTCGGAGCCGCACCGTTTGTACCGCCCACCACGCTGCCGATCCCGGTCTGATTCAGCACACCACGCGGCTGGTTGGCGCTGCCAGAGCCAGCGATGCCAGCCAAATCAATACCCAGCGCCAGAGAGCGCATCAGGTCCATGCGCACAAACGCCTCAACGCTGATGCTGGACTGCATCATCAGCTGGCGACTGTAGTCAGTCAGAGCGCCGATGGTCTTCGGAGTCAGCGGCACCTGCCCAACAGTTCCACCGTCAGGGGTTACATCGTCATCCTCGGCCAGCCAGTAGGTTTGCGCAGAGCCGGTTTTCTTCGGGATCTGCACATTGCCCACCAGCCCAGACAGCGTGGTGATGCCCAGGCCGGTGAGAGCCAGCTGGTTCTCCAGGCTGTCAATGAAGCTACCGCTGAGCAGATCGGTGGCAACAAGGTTGCCGCCAGCAGTGGGCGTGCCCACGTTGAGCTGCGAGCGGTGCGACAGCACCTCAACCGGGATCAGCATCGAGCGGCCTTCACGCTCCAGGCGAGCCATCACGCCCGGTGCCATGCCCATGTCAGACGGGATGACAATGCCGCGACTGGTGCGCCCCTGCAGCTTGGCCGCTTCCTGGCAGGCTTCAATTTCAAAATCTGCATCTTTCTGAGCGCGCGTGTCCTGCGGGTTGGACAGCGCACGGATCAGGCGTACCACACTGAAGCGGTTGATCTCGCGCTCTTCCATTCCCAGTTCGGAGCCGGTGACACCCTTACCAGCCTGCTGGCGGCGATGCTCGGCCAGTTGTTCGTGGCGCTTGATGTCAGACCCGATGGTGTCGGCATCCTTCATCAGCGCATCGAACTGGCCGCGCTCTTCTTCACTGAGTTGACGTTTAGCGGATTCAGCAGCATCAACGATGCCTTGCGCTTCCTCCAGTTTCTGGTTGCGCTGGTTGCGCAGTTCTTTCAGGTCTTTAGACATATAGTCCTCGCGGGCACAAAAAAGCCCGCAGAAGCGGGCCGGTATGGGTTTAGGGTAGGCTTAGCTCGCGCGCTGCAGCTGCAGGCGCAAACGACGGTGTTCGTCGTGGATGATTCCCGGATCTGGTGGCTGAGCGCCTGCCGCCTTGGCTTCCTTCCAGCGATCCATGCTGCGAGCTGAAATAGTCGTCTGCCCGTAGGCCGGGAAGGTGACCGGGCTGACTTCGTACAGCTCGACCTCCAGCAGGGTTCTCACCCACACATCACCGACCTTTTCCCAGTGGTCCTGCAGGGTGAGAAAGCCGAACGACATTTCTCGCACGTCGCCGCGCTCCATGCTGACCAGCAGGTCGCGGGCATAGCTGGTGTCGGGCGTATCAATCTCGACGTTCAGCCCGGTATCGTCCTCAGCCAGGCGCAGTGTGCCGGCAGAGGTACGGCCCAGAATCAGATCACTGTTGTGATTCATCAGCGCCCGCACATCCCGTTCCAGGCTGCTCTTGAAGGCGCCCGGCGCGATCTGCTCAACAAAGCCGCCCAGATCCTCGGAGCGCTGGTTGAACACGGCGGCATGGCCACCGATCAATGTGGTGCTGCCACCTTCCGGTGCCTGCAGGCGCATTTCCTGCGGCTTGTAGAAGCGGCGTTCAAAGTCTTTTTTCATGCTCCCCCCTCTTTGGGCTGGCTCTTGTAAGCAGCCGGGTCAACAAACTCACTGAGCCCATCACGAGCATTCAGGTCTTCAAGCGCTCGCACTTCATTGCGATCCATCCAGCCGGGGCCGTTATTGCCGCCAATCGCCGCCTTGTAGTACTCGGCCTTGCTCTTCAAATCGACGCGCAGCAGAGCGTTGTCGGTGAAGCGCACATAGTGCCCAGTATCCAGGTCACGCAGACTCAGCAGGTCGCGCTGCATAGCCTGCTCGACCATGCGTAGCACCGGCGACAAGGTGAACGTCAGGTGGCCGATGGTGATCTGCTCAACCCCGGTTCCCCAGGTCGACGTTTTATCGCCGTGGCCGATCAGCAGCGGATTCATCCGCCAGATGCTGCACACCTCCGAAACCTGATGCACTCGGGTTTCCAGCATCTGCACTTCGTCTGCATTGAGGCTGAGCTTTTCAAAGGTCATGCCCTCCTCAAGCAGGATCGGCTTGTGGTGGTTCGCCAGCCCCACATACTTCTCGGCAAAACTAGACTGCAACCGGTTGTAGGCCGGATCGCTCAGCGTCTTGGGGTGGCTCAGCAAGCCAGTGCTGATGGCGCCGTTCTTGAACACCCGCGCCCCGTGCTCCAGAGCAGCCATCGATAGCCCGATGGTTTCTGCATGCAGCTGAATTGGCGAGGGCGCCCCCAGCAAGTCGCCACCAAACGCGCGCCAGTGGTGAACCTCCTCACGCAGCAGGATCTCTGCCGGCCCCCTTGAGGGCTGATAGTGATAGTAAATATCGCCGTCATCACCAAAGAACGGGGTGGTGCGATCCGGGTGCATCGGGATCAGTTCATCAACACCGTTGCGCTGGCTGATGATGCGACTGTAACCATTGCCCCGCAGCAGCATGTGGCCGGCCATCATGCGCCGCCACTCAAAAGAGGTTTGCCAGCGATTAGGCCGGTGCTTGATCAGGTTGTATAGCGGGTTGCGGCGGGCCAATACCGCGTTCTTCTGGTCGTTGTCGGAGTCATCCTGGTACAGGTTCAGCGGCAGCATTGCCACGCTGTCTGCCAGATGCGAAACGCAGGCGTAAACCACGGCGACCTTCAAGGCCAGGTCCGGCGTCACAGTCACACCAGAGGCCGTGCTGGCTCCAATCAAGCTGCGCCAAACTTCCTTTGGCACCACCGTAACCGCGCGCTGCTCCGCGCGCCGCAGGCTGTTGAAAATACCCATCAGCTTTGCTCCTCATCCAGCGAGGCCGGCGCAGCCGGAACACCGGCCATACGCCACGCGAAAGCCAGCAGCAGGCCGCCCAGAACGATGAAGCCAGCAGGCTGATAAACCAGCCATGCGCCATAAGACAGCAGGCCAGCACCAGCCAGCCCGACAGCATCATTGGCAAAATCACGCACATTGATCTTCATAGTGAACGGACTCCTCGGGTCTCGTAGACAGAAGGGCCGTCAGATTCATCCTCTCGGATCGTGAGGCCGGTGGCCATGATCGACGCCACGATGCCGTCAACCCGGCCAGTGGCCTTGTCTTTGGCCACCTTGCGGTTGCCCGCAGGGTCACTGGTTGTTACCGCGTTGGCAGCGTTCCAGGTCAGCACCGGGTTGCCGTTATGCTTGACCAGCTCATTCACCAGACGAATCTCAAACTCATCAAGCGCCGGCCCCATGTCCTTGAAGCCCTGACCAAACGGCACTAGCGGAGGCAGGCTGCAGCCCTCCTCATCAATCAGCATCTTGAGGTCTTCGATCCGCCAGCGGTCGTAACCGATGCCCTGCAGGTCGAACTGATCAGCCACCTCAACCAGCTTGTGAATCACATGCAGCTTGTTGATCGCCTTGCCGGGCGTGGTCAGCAGCCAGCCCTGATCCTTCCAGGCCAGATAAGGCACCCGGTCGCGCTCGGCTTTTTCGTAAAGCCCATCCTCGGGCAGCCAGAAGAACGGCAGGATGCGCCAGACCGGATCGCTCTCGGTCGGCTCAAAGGTCAGCACCAGGGAGGTCAGATCCTGCGTACTGGACAAGTCCAGCCCACCCCAGCAGCGACGGCCCAGCAGCTGCTCGATAGCAACCGGCTCCTGCGCGGCCTCCCAAGGCTCGCGCCCAATCCAAGGGCTGGCCGACTCGACCCACTGGCAGAAGTTCAGGCGGCGGACGGTGGCAACCTTGCTCGGCATACCCTTCGCTTCGGTGACCTGCTCTCGCAGGTACTTGAGGCCAGGAATCCCATCCATCAGGCTGGGGTTCACCTTGTACCAGCAGGCCTCATCCTTGAACGGGTCGTCACCGTCATCCAGATCACAGATATACGCAAAGAAGCTGTCATCGAAGTGGCCGTCGTTTGGGCCTGCGCCGGCAGCCCCAGCACGACAGATCCGCGTGCCGTACTCGTGATACTCCCAGCACACACTGTGCTTGTCGGTACCGCTGTTGGTGATCATCAGGATCAAAGCCTGACGGCGGGACTTGGTACCCGCTCGCATCATGCCAACCACGGTGCCGTTCTTATGCTCGTGGATCTCATCGAGCAGAGCGATGTGCGGGCGCGGGCCTGACTGCCCGTCATCAGCACTCACCGGGCGGAAGAAGCTGGCCGACTCATGGTGCGCCAGGTTCCACTCACGCCCCGGTGCGCCTGACTTGTCGATCCGGCAGGCCAGCAACGGCGACTGATCAACCATCGCCACCGCATCCCGAAACAAGATCTGCGCTTGGTCCTTTTTGGTCGCAGCCGCATAAACCTCGGCGCGCGGCTCACCATCAGAGGTCAGCCCATAGAGCCCAATACCCGCAGCCAGCGGGGACTTGCCAGAGCCCTTGGCCGTTTCGATGTAGCCGGTACGAAAGCGCCGGAAACCATCCGGGCCTTTCCACCCAAACAGCGAACCAATAACGAAAGCCTGCCAACCCAGCACGCGGAAAGGCTTACCCTCAAACTCACCGCCGTTGAGCCGCAGCACGTCCTGAAAGTACCCAATGGCGTGGTTGGCTGCATCCAAGTCCCAGCGCAGGCCACGCTTCGGGCCTAGCTCCAGATCCTTCAGGTGCCGGCGGCAGGCATTGCGAACCGCAGGCCCCGCCACCACCTGACCCGAGTCGACCGCTCGGGCAAACGCCGAGCAAGGGTCAGCCGAAGTACTTCGCTGCTGCGTCCTTTTGCTCATTGGGGAATAACTCACCTTGCGGCGGCGCAGTCACTCGCAAGTTACGCCGCGCCATCGGGGAAAAGCCGAACTGCGCGCCAGCCGCATTCGCGCGTTTTTCCGCATCATTGCGCAGCTGTCGCCAGACACTGATCTGCTTGGCACCGGTGGAGAAGGTCTGCACGTCGCCGCTGCCGCGCATGGCGGCGTTGCGCTCGGCAATCAGACCGGAGAATGTGCGGTAGTCCGCGACCGCTTCGCAGTACGAAGTCAGCGCCATCATGTCCAGCGTGGCCACCAGGCCAAGGGTCATCAGATCCGGCAGCACCCGATCCCACTCCTCAGCCGCGAACGGCGTCAGCCAATCAGGCTTGGGCGGGGCACCAACCGGCACCGCAGGTGCATCAAGCGCGTCGTGCAGCGCAGCTTTGCTTTTGCGGCCCGGATTGCCGTTGATCACATGGACGATAGCCGGCTTGCCGGTACGCCCGGAGTTCGCGTTTCCGGCCATAAATCACCTCAGATTTCACACAGGAGCGCATCCCTCAGCGATACCCCCCCTACCCATTTTTCGCGCTCTTGCAAACGAGGTTCCCCCCGTCGTTCGAGAGTGCGTTGGTTGGGGACTTTTGGGTGCCCCCCACCCTGCCGCGTCACTGGTTCCAGTGGTGGCTGGCGTTGTGCGGAATGCCATCGGCCGAGCACCCAGGCTCGCCGGACTTCTCGACCCGCTGCTTGTAGCTGTCGTGGCATGGTTTGCAGAGTGATTGCCAGTTCTTCCGATCCCAGAACAGCTTGCGGGCAGCGGCGATAGCAACCTTGCAACCACTGGCCAGTGCATGACCAAGCCGATGCGGCACCTTGTGGTCGACCACGCTTGCTGGCGTCACCCGGCCATGCCGCTTGCACTCCGCACACAGCGGATGCTCGCCCAGCCACACCAGCCGCGCCTTCTGCCATCGGTAGTCGTAACCCTTGGCCGCGCTGCTGGTGATCTTACTGGTCTTGGCCTGCTCGCCCATTGCCTGGCACCTAACATACCCCAGCCCGCTTAGCGGCCCAGCGCTCGAACAGGCTGCTCGCCACATCACCGCCCAGCATGGCCGAGAAGATACACAGCGCCGCGCTCAGGTACGGGTGCACCGCCAGGGCGAAAGCAGCCATGAATACCGCAATGCCAACCAGCCCGGCAGCACCGAAGCGCATGCCGATACGGGCAGCGATCTGCCGCCAGCTCAGCTCGATCAGCGCGGACGCCCGCAGCATCTCGCCGCTCAGACCCGAAGCCAGGGCCAGCAGGATCGCCATCCACAACGGGATCTCGGCAATCGCCTTGCCGATGGGTGCAGGGTTGCTCGGATCAGACATGCGGCCTCCAGCGCGTTAGAATAAAAAACCCCAGCCGGCTGACTGGGGAAGAAGCCCAGCGGGCTCCGATGGTAGGTGGCGCTGTTCCGTGGCAGGGTGACCACCCGCCGAGCGCCAGAAACAAAAAACCCGGCGCGGTGGCCGGGTTGTGCTGCATCCCATCGGGACGCACGAATACAAAGATGACACCTTTGTACCCTTCCATTGACATGGCAGCAAGTGAGACTTAACGCCATCGGCCAATAACCCCAAAAAGCACCAGAAAAAACCCGGAAACATCGGAGCAACACACACCGGCTTTAACTGCTGCGTCCTGCCTTGCAACTCTGCGCCCGATTGTTGGACGCTGTAACCTACTGATATTTATATAAATGTCTGACTGTCTAACTATAAATATAATTATTGCGCGTAGGGGAGCGCGTGCGCGTAAGCGCGACCGTGTGCAGGTGTATGCACATGCGGGGAAGCTGGGGAGGAAGTAGGACAGCAGGACAAACCCAGCAACGGCGCTGCATAGCGCTGACCCACCGGGCAAAAGCCCGGCAGGACAAACGCGATGCAGTTGGACGGGTTAAGACGCATCAGGCTGCCAGCCTCTCGTGCAGGGCCGCCCTGATGTGCTCGTGTGCTGTATCCAGCGCACGGTAATAGGTGCGCACACACCCATAACCAAGCTCTCGTGCGTTGCCAGTGTAGCGGCCCGGATACAGCAGGTAGTGGTGCTGAACCACTCGCTGCAGGTCATAGCGCAGCATACTAACCACCAACTCGGTCACAGGGAAGCGCGGATCACCCTGATAGCTGCCCCGCCGGGTTGACGGGATAACCACCCCCTTGGAATCAATGGCCGCCGCCAGGCTGCACTTCACGGCCTGCGGCCCCACAGCCTCACCGCGCAGCAGACGCCGGTGCTCCTCTGCCCACTCGTGCAGTAGCTCGTCAATGGCATCGATCAAAACGGCTCCTCCTTCTTCCGCTCCGCCGCTGCTGCATCAGCAACTGCCGCAGCAGCACGCCAACTGGCTGGCTTGGCATAGCCCCAAGGTCTGCGCCCGCTGCGCCCTGGCGTGCTCAGCCGCTTACGCCGCCAGCCAAGCCGGTGCATGATGTGGCCAACGCGCATCTGCTCCGGCCTGCCCCAGTGCCCAAGATCCAGCCCCAGCGCATCGCGGAAGATCTGATCCCCGGTTACCACATCATGCCGCTCTGGCTGCTCCAGCCAGTCCTGAATGGGGTACTCCCACACGTCGACCATGTAGCGTGCATCCTGCTGCTCGGCAAACTCCTCGGCCTCATGCTTCTCAACCCACCAGCGCTCGCCAGCACGGTACCGGGCAAGCGCCTCGGCCCACAGCTGGTCGCGTATTTCTCTGAGCAAGGGAATATCCACCGAGGTACACAGCACCGGCCAGTAGCGACGGTTGCCGGTGGTATCTTTGAGGTATTCGTCCTGGTTGGTGGTGCCCGCGAAAACACACTGGCGTGGCACGTCGACAGTACGCCGGCCATAGCTCTGACGGTAAGTATCCACAAACGCCGAGAAGAACTGCTTGGCCTTGGTGCTCTCGGCCTTGTTGAAGCTGTCCAGTTCGCCCAGCTCGATGATCCACTTACCCCGAATCGTCTGATACGCCTCTTTGTCACCGAGACTGAATGGCGAATCCATGAACCACGGCCCACCCAGGACAGACAGCGCAGTAGACTTACCCTCACCCTGCCCGCCTTCCAAGATCAGCACGCTATCCGCCTTGCAGCCGGGCTCCATCACCCGCGCCACAGCACTGATCATCCAGCGCGCAGCAACCTTCAGAGAGTACGGCGTCACCTCAACCCCCATTGCTGTGTGCAGCCAGAAGTCCAACCGGCTCTGCCGATCCCACTCCAGCCCCTCCAGGTACTCACGCACCGGGTGCCAGGCGTTGTGCGCGGCAACCACCGCAACAGCTTCCACCACAGCAGTGGATCGCACGCGCAGGTTGTACTGCTCGGCCAGCCAGCTGACCACGCACACATCATCCAGATCGCTCCACTCGCCAGCGTCACCACCATAGGGCGGAGTGCGACGCTTCATGATCTTGCTGCTGAATGAGTTGAAGGCGATCACGCCCTGCCAGCGCTCATCGTTGCCCAGAATCAGCTGCACGTTGTGCATGTGCGGGTGCAGCGCCCCGCTTTCGGCCCGCTGCAGCTTGTCCTTCCAGCCGCCTGCTGCTGCAGGGCGCACCACAGCCATCACCTGCCGGTTCACCTCATCCAGCCCGGCCGACTGCTGCAGATCGTTGAAGTCGGTCTCTTTATCGCCCCGCTCACCGATCCAGCGCGGCACAACGCATTGACCACCAAGGATGGCCGCCGCCTTCTCAGCCTTTTCAACGCCCGGATTCCACGGGTCGCCCTTGGCGTTGGTGGTTTTCCAGTCATCATCAGCGCAGAACAGCAGCTGCCGCCCGGGGAACAGCTCACGCATGACCTTACCAACCGGCAGCAGGTTGCCCGCATCAAAGCAGATAGCCGTGGCCAGGCCGGTGGCCGTGTGCAGTGTCGCGCCAGTGGCATAGCCCTCGGCAATCAGAATGGTGTCACCCGGCTCTGGGTGCGGGCCGATCAGGTGATACGCACCTTCTTTGGCCACACCATACGGCCAATACGTCTTGTCGCGCCCAAGCTTCTCCTGCACCTCGGGGTAGATCACCTGCAGGCCAACAATCTTGCCCTTTGCGTTGCGCATTGGCACCAGGCAGGCGCCTGATTTAGGTGCATATCGCACGCCATAGCCCACGATATTCTTGCGCTGCAGGTACGCGCTCTGGCCCTTGGTTGGCATGCGCTCAAACATGCCGGCGGCGCGCTTGGCAGCACGAGATGCTGCCCGCTCCTGCGCCTCGGCCTGCTTGGCCTTGGCCTGCTCGACGCGCGCCTTCATCAGCTGCCGGTCTTCGTCGGTCAGTTTCACGCCACGCGGCTTGATCTTCTGGGTTTCACCATAACGCCAGCAGCCGAATGAGCCGAAGATGATCGTCTCACCGCTGTCGGTGCGCTCATCGTATGCGACATACCAGCCGGTCTTATTACCCGGCTTGTCGTCTTTCATCTTCACCCGGGTCAACTTGCCAAACACCAGCTTGTCACCCACCACCATGTCATACGCCTCAAGCTGCGCAATAACGTCGCTCAGCACCTTATCCACGGCGCACCCCCAACTCAGCGAGCGCAGCATCCAGGTGCACAAGCTCAGCACCAGCCGGCACTCCGGCCAGCACAGCTGAATCGTTCGTTAGCATCAACGCCCCGCGAGTGATGGGCTCGCCCACCGCCCATGCATCAACCACCTGCGAGCAGCCAAAATGAGCCCGCAGGCGCTCGGCATTGGAGGTCTTGCCCTTTCCCTGTTCCGCATAGATGATGATTGTTCTCATTGTTTCACCTCAAGGAGCTGACTATGTTGCACGGAGAGCTGCGTCTCACCCACTTCCCCTACTGCCTCCAACGCCAGGAGGACGGGCGCTATGTGTTGCTGAATCGCAACTACAAACCGGTCGGTTTTTTCACTGGCGAGTGGATCACCTACGGGGACTACCCCATCGGCGTTAAGGTCAAAGGCCTGACCGCCGCTGTTGCGGCCAGACTCGACTACCAGGGACGCGAGGATCTGGACAGGATCTATCTGTACAACGATGGATGCGTGCCGACTGCCAGTGACGCCAACATGCAGCAATACCTCAAGCGCCTCGGCATTCTGATGAGCCTGCGAACAGACGAGGAAGAGCGCTAACCTAGCCACGGCGCACCTCCCGTTTCTGATAATCCACTTGGCACGGCATGCAGCGCTTGCACCCCGGAGCAGCTGCGCGCCGCGCCTCGGGAATGTCCTCACCGCAATCAATGCAGATAGTCAGGGATGGCCCTGCAGGGGTAGATGGGCGGGCAGCTAGTTGAGCCTCAAGCCACTCGGTTTGGTAATCAGTCGCGCGGTCGACGGTATCAGTCATTAGATGCGCCCTCCGCCTCACGCTCCAGCACTCGCTCCAGCAGCATCATCGCTGCCATCGAGCGCCGCAGCTGCAGCTTGCACCGGGCCAACTCTTGCTGATCAATCCGGCCATCATTGGCCAAGCTGGCAGACACCTCACGCATCAGTAGGGACTGCTTGTCCAACGCCCCACTGGTTGCGTTCAGCACCGAGCTGACCGACTGAGAGCCAATGCTTTGGCCCTCGGTCAGCTCCCGTAGATCAATCCAGCAGGCATCGCCAAACGCCTCACAGATCGAATCCAGAATGCGGCCGTCGCGGGTGGCGTTGGTCACCTCTTCAATGTCGTCTGGGTTGGCAGCGTGCGTTGGCTGGGTCGGGCTCAGCTTGTGCTGCAGGGTGGACGCACTGCGCCCGAAGATCGCGGCGATTGCCGCTGCACCGCCGGGGTAGTCCCGGCTGGCGTGATACAAGGCCAAACGCAGAGGCAAAACCTCGCGCTTGGCCCGTTCCGTACAACTCATGGCGGCTCGGCTCATGGCATTAGCTCCGTAACTCTGCCGTGCCACGCCACAACCGTTTTGCTACAGTTGCACCGTGAGCACTGCTGTGGTGGTCACAAGTAGGGGCGGTCTTTGGTGGAAAGCCCCTGCACCGGGAGCCAGGCGCTTACATGCACCCGGCTCCCAAAACAGCCAGCAACTCTGTGGTGGAGAGGCTGGCAAACCCGGCATCCGTGCCGGGCAAAGCGTGCGATAGGCGGTAAAGCTCTGTGGTGCCGCCTGTCACACATGCAGCGGGGAAAAGACTGTGGTGGTCACCCCTGCTGCACCCAACGGCCGATCACTCTGTGGTGGAGAGACTGGCAAGCCCTGCGAAAGCAGGACGGTGATAGCCGGGCTAGCCCGGCAGTCATTCAAGCCGCCTGAGGCTGGTCTGCCTCTGGCGGGAAAACGTCATCCAGTGTGCAGGCACCACAATGCCGAGAAAGCACCCCGACAATTGCGCGAGACTCGGCCAGCCCAGGCACACGCCGGCCAGACTCATAGTTACTCCAGCGCCCCTGCGACCAACCAAGCTCATCAGCCAAGACAAGCTGACTCACTTTGGCCGCACGCCGAATTTCAGATATTCGATTGCCCATGCTGCCTCCTCAAATGGGATCTGACGCAAACATAACGACGAATCGTTGTTTTTGCAAGACGTTTAGTCGTCATAAAAATTAACGCTGCGTGATATTTTTGATCCATGGAAACCTTAGGCAAGAGAATCGCGCGACTGCGCAAAGCAAAAGACTTATCCCAGGCAGAGCTGGCAGCAGCTTGCGGTTGGGAAAACGGCCAAGCCCGCATCGGAAACTACGAGCTCGATAAGCGCGAACCAACACTATCGAACCTGCGCACCATCGCTGACGCCCTGGGCACTACCCTCATGCAACTGGTCGAGGGCGAGACTGACCAGGCACACCAAGAAACCAACCACACGCCATCAGCGCACGACTACGCACTGGTGCCGCAGTACACCGCCAAGGTTGCAGCCGGCAACGGCCAGATGAATGAGCACGTCGAAGTAAAAGGCGGGCTTGTCTTCAAACGGGCGTGGCTAAATCGAATGAGCCTCAGAGAGCGAAACCTCCACGTCATTTACGTTGAAGGCCACAGCATGGAGCCGACAATCAGCGACGGAGACGTGCTTCTCTTTGATGAAAGCCAGACCTCCCCGAAGGACGGCCGGATTTACGTGCTAGCCAAGCCAGACGGCCAGCTAATCATCAAGCGATTGATTCAATCCCTAACCGGCGGCTGGATCATCCGAAGCGACAACGAAGACAAGCGAACATACCCGGATCAGCCCGTAGCCGACTCAGACATCGAACACATAAGCATTGTCGGGCGCGCAGTATGGCACGGGGGAGCGCTATAAACGCCCAGAGGAAAGTAGCAAAGCAAAGGAGAGCAACATGGTCGACTTGCACCAAGAGTTCGAGAATAGCCGGATATTCCACCAAGCCCGTATTGATCGGCGCTCAGCAGACGCACTGATAGGCCTTGCTTCCGGGATCACTGCCGATGGAAAGATAAACCAGCAGGAAGCCGAGTTCCTGAAGCGCTGGATCGAAACCAACATGAACCACTATGCCGATCCAGTGGTTAACCTGCTCTATCGGCGACTGGCGGACATGCTCAGCGACAACCACTTGGACCAGGACGAGGCCGCAGAGCTACTGGATATGCTCAAGCAATTCACAGGCATCGAACTGGCAGCCGCCACCCCACTTCAGCGCCCTACCACACTCCCACTTAACGACCCCGCCCCCGATCTGGAATGCACCGATAGAGCGTTCCTTTTCACCGGGGTAATGGCATTCGGCCCAAGAAAGGATTGCGAGGCCATAGTTATCAATCTCGGCGGACGAATAGCACCATCGGTCAGCAAGAAAGTGGACTTCCTTGTGGTTGGAACTATCGGCAACGACCAGTGGCTGCACAGCAGCTACGGCACCAAAATCAAGAAGGCCGTTGAACTAAGAGAAGCCGGAAACCCTATCGCAATAATCAGCGAGGAGCACTGGCAAAACACCCTGCTGGGAAAATAAAACAACAAATCGTCATTGACCGTATAACAACACTGCGTTATAAATTGCCTCGTCTACCACCACAGACGAGGCAATGTCATGTCTACCACCACAGTCCATGCACTCCCATCGTGCGACCACCACCGCATCTTTGAGATCCGCCGCGCACTGACCGGCACCAACTGCAAGCTGGTACTGGCCAAGCGCAAACCCGTCAGCCGTACCACCACCCAGGGCAACCCGTGGGGAGGTGATGCAGCATGAACCACCTGAACTTCACCCTCCCGCAGAACAGCATCACCCTGCTTGGTGCTCAACTCGCTTTAAATGGCAGCTTCCACCACAAGCTGCAGGCCGAAGGCGGCGGATTTATCCCCGTTGATGTGATCTTTGAGCAAGGCGACAACCATGCCGAGGTCACTGTGCGCGTTGGCGACTCAGTTAACAGCGCGACCTTTGAGCGGCACATGCACTCCCGCGCAAAGCTGGTGCGCTTCATCGAAGACGCCGTGAACGAGCGGCTGGATAACGCCCGGCTTGGCCCCGTGCCGGTGATCAACCTGCAGCACCACCACCCGATGCTCAGCCGCCAGCAACAGCTGCAGCTGGCGGATCTGGCCGAACGCGGCGGCTTTGCTGACTTCCAGATCGACCACCTGCTGATCAAGGTCGCGGTCAACCCCTGCCCCGTACCGCCGCTGCCCCACGCAATCATCGCGTGCGAGCAGGTGGTGGTCTCCGTGGTCACCAGCCACAACCACTCGGCCTGCAGTGCGCGCTTGGTCAGCAGCATCAACGACTTGGCCAACGCCATGCTCAGCCAAGCGGCAGCGTAAGGGGGTGATCCGTGATCCGCGACCTCAAACACGCTGCCGAGCAACTGGGCACCACTCGGCCAAAGCTCATCACCATGATGAAAAAGGCCGGGCTGCTGAACGCCCAAAACCTGCCCATGCACCCGCAGCGCGACCGCTTCTACCTCATCGAGCACGAGGGCAACTGGTACCACCCCGTCTGCGGCATGCAGTACAGCAAGAGCACCAGGGTGACGCAGGCCGGTATCAACTGGCTGGCCGACAAGCTGGGGCTTGAGCGCCCACCTGTACCAGAGGATCGGCGCGGTGTGGCCTAGACAGTACGCGGCACAGATTCTGGCGCTGGAGAACAAGGAAGCGCGCCAGAAGGCGCTGACCGAGGTGCCAGACGAATACCGCGAGCTGGTTAAAACCCATGTGATGACGGCCTGGCACCACCCCAGAGCCAACAAGAAGAGCAAGTGACCATGAGCGATGCCGACAACCAACGGCTCCTGCCGTTCAAGCCAGCGCCCGCCGCCGACACGCTGGAACGCCTGTTCCGCGTGTTCGGTGACGAGCTGATCCCTACCGAGGAAGTACGCGCCAAGTACTTCCGCACCACCAACAAAGACACCTTTGGCGCGGCCCTGGGCACCGAGCGCATCCCGCTGCCGGTGACCACGCTGGACAACAGCCAGAAGGCCGCGAAGTTCATCAACATCCGCCACCTGGCCGCGTACATCGAGCAGCGCGCCTGGGAAGCGGACCAGCAACTGGCAGCCCGGTGCGAACCGGACAGCCAAACCGCCTGACTGCCACCACCAGTCAGACCACCACAGAGGAAGCAACCATGAACCAAGAGATTGTTATGGCGGTATCCATCGGCATCTGCCTGCTGTCGTACCTGTTCGGCATCCTGACGGGCAAGGTCGCAGCCAGGGAACACTGGCGCGGGCAGATTGAGCAGCAGCGCAAACAGCTGCTCAGCCAACGGCGCGAAACGCATCAGCTGGAAGTGGAGCACAAGCGCCTGCAGGCCGAGCACGCCGCACTGGTGAGCCGAGTCCAGCACGAGCGGTACACCCTGCTGCGCGGCGCTCATGAGCTGCGGCTGGCCAGCAACACCTTCAACGCGCTCAACTCCCCAGAGCACGCCCAGACCGCCATGCAAGTTGGCCTTGAGCTGCAGGCGATGGCTAACAAAGGCATCACCACCGAGCAGGCCGCGAACGTGGAGCCTGAGCTGCCGAACCAGTGCGAAGAAATGGGGGTGGCGGCATGAACCACATCCACCAAGCAGCCATCAGCGCTGCAGCACAGGCAATCGCCGTGGCCGACGCAGCACACCAGCAAGCCCAGACAGAAGGGATGCCAGCACTGATCCGCCTTGTCGACATTGCTCGCAAGCGCACCGGTCAGAGCGCCGTGATCGGCCGGTTTCTGCTGGGCCTGTACAACGGCCCGGAGAACCCATTTGATCTGACCGAACTGCGCTGCCTTGATCATGAGCTGTTCAACGACTGCCTGCGCGTTCTGCGCATGGACAACCAGCCCACGCACGAGGTGCACGAGTACCTGCCCAACGGCTCCAGCATCTTTGCCGAGCTGCACCAAGCCTACGGTAAAGGGGGTGCGGCATGACGTGGATTCTCACCCGTTCCGGCATCCCGTTTGACCTGCTGGAGCCTGCACCCGACATGGTGCAGCCGATGGACATTGCCCACGCGCTGGCCCACCTGTGCCGCTTCAACGGTCACACCCTGCAGCACTACTCGGTAGCCGAACACAGCATTCGTGTTGCCCAGCTGGTACCAGCAGAGCACCAGTTGGCCGCACTACTGCATGACGCCACCGAGGCTTATGTGGGGGATATGGTGCGCCCGCTTAAACAGGTCCTACCCGGTTATCAGCAGATCGAGCAGCGAGTATGGAAAGCCATCTGCCAGCGCTTTGATCTGGACCCTGTACTGCCCGAGTGCGTGCATCAGGCCGATATGGTGATGCTGGCCACTGAGCGCCGCGACCTGATGCCAGACCACCCAGCCCAATGGGAGTGCCTGGACGGCGTGGAGCCGCTGCGGGCGCGCATCGTGCCTTGCAACGCAGTCACTGCGCAGGTGCAGTACTTCAACCTGCTGATGGAGCAGCTGGCCACCACCCACCGCCGCCGCGCTACTGGGGGTGCCGCATGAACACGACCATCATCAACGCGCTGCAGACAGAACGCCGCGCCCACCTGGCTAATATCCAGCTGCTGGAAGCCACCCTCCCCGACCTTGAGGCGGACAACGCCGACCGAGCGCACCGGACCATCGCGCACCTGCGGAGCCGGGTTGAACTGATCAATGCCAAGCTGCAGCGGCCCAGCACGAGGGCGGCAGCATGACCAGCAGCACCGCAAAAGCTCCGGTCGAGATGCTGCCCGACAGCCCGACAACAAAGAGCCTCTGCCCCGCAGGGGCAGGCCTTATTGACCAGTGTGAAGCCACGAAGGGCGCGCATACCCCACCACAAGCGTGCGCCGCGCCCGCCATTGATCGAGCTACCGCAACCACCCCAGCAACGCCGCATGCGCAGCTTGCCAAGGGGTATAAGCACCCCCTGCCCGCCACCACCGGGCACACCACAGCAGAGGAAGACGCCATGACCACCACAAAAGAAACCAAAGCCGCCAAAGCAACCATCAAAGACCTGCAGAACCTCATCCGCACCCAGCACGAATACACTGAGGGGCTGGCCGGACTGCTGCGACAGATCCGCACCGAAGGGCTGACCGACAGCCTCACCCAGCAGATTGACCAGATCCTGCAGAAGCACACCCCTTGCAGCACCTGCGGCGGCAGCGCACCGAACTGCCCGGACTGCGACGGGGCGAGCACCCAGCAGGAAACGCTGCTCCCGATTCGTCACCCAGGAACAGAGCAGCGAGCACGCGAGCTGATGGCGGCGAACCCACGATTGAGCGCCAAGAAAGCCGCCATGCAAGCCAAACGGGAAATCACCGAGGCAGGCATTCGGAACGGAGGTGCCGCGCAATGACCACCAATCCCGAAACTCATACCTGCCCGGACTGCGGCTACACCTGGCAACACGGCCAGCATGGCGGCCACAGCTGCGCCACCCACCTCGCGGCACAGCTGGAGCGGCTCAGGATCGCAGGGGAGCAAATGGTGTTCTCGCTGTGCCACGTCTCGCCAGCTCTGTTTGAACTGCATGGCCCGCGCCATGACCTACGAGCGCTGATCGACTCGGTGCGCTGCGGACTGGAGCACGCAATCACCGCCGACCCGACATGGTGCGAAACCGCAGCCAGTGAAGGCGTAACCCTCTCTGATGGGAATGTCTGGATTGCTCGCCCGACCAGCCCGCCAGTGCAGCTCAACAACATCCCAGCCAGCCCCGAGTGGAGCGCACTGCATTCGCTTGCAAAGTTGGCAGCGGACGCAAACGAGTACTGCCAGCAGATCGGCTTGGGCAAATGGGGCGAGAGCGCCACTGCGGCGCTGATTGCTGACCACAAGCGATTGAGCCAAGTCAGCCAGAGCGCAGAGGACTGCACAGAGGCAGGCGCGCAGCCGCTAACCTGCGAATGCGGCGACAGCTACCCGTCCAGCAGCTACGGGGCAGGCTTCATCGAGGGCCGCGGCCATTGCCCGAACTGCGCCGCGGGAGCGGGTGAAATGGCATCGCTGCTGGGGGTGAGCCCTGCACCAGTTGTAAACCAGCAGATGACAACTGAACCGGGTCCCGTTGCCCCGCTGGCACCCAAACACCAGGGCATGCGCATCAGCGCCGCCGGCATGCTCAACCGGGTTGGCGGCCGCCTCCAGTTCGGCGCACGCGAAATGCTCAAGCACCTCGAAGAAATGGCCGACCGTTACTACGCCGGAGATATCGCCGTGGTGGATGAGTTCCTGCAGATGTACTGCCTGGACGAGAAGCGGCCGGAGCAGCAGACCGAAGGGGCGCAGCGATGAGCATCGACATCCCCCGCGCCTGGGAGATCGCTCGATCTGTATCTCCCGAGTATCACCACAACGCATGCAGCTTCAACGTGACCAACGGCGGCGTGTTGTGCGACTGCGACGTTATCTATAAGCACGCCGAGTATCTGGACAAGGCCAACTTTTACGGCAAGGACGGGGCAGTGCTGCAACCGACACAGCCCACACCGTGCAAAGGCTACTGCCTGACTCGGAGCGGCAACCGCACCACCGGCCAGATCCAGTGCGCAGACTGCGGGAGGCCGAAGCCATGACCACTCCCATCATCAACTCCTACTTCTGCGGGGGCGGGCTGATGGATATCGGCCTGATGAAAGCCGGCGTCACTATCGGGCAAGCCTTTGAACTGGATGGCGAGGCTTGCCGGACGTACCGCCACAACCTGGGCAACCACGTTGTGCAGTGCGATCTGGCCCACGAACTGGTGCTGGAACAGGACAACTGCGACGGCATGGTGTTCACCTACCCCTGCACCAAGTACAGCGCCATTGCCGACATTCACGGCACACGCACCGGCGATGAGCTGTTCCTGCACGCCCTGCGCCACCTGGCGCTGGCGCGGCCGGAGTTTTATATCGTCGAGAACGTACCGGGCATGCGCGCCTTCCCCGTCGTGATGGAAGCCATGAGCAAATTGCCTGACTACTACGTGCAGGTGCTCTGCCCGATCAAGTCGGAGACATGGCTGCCGCAGCGCCGCCACCGCCTGATCATCATCGGCACCAAACGTCCATTTGCCGTCCGCCCCCCCGTCGCCACAAAGCCACTGACACTCAAGGACGTTCTTGAGCGAGATCCGCAGATCACCGTACCAAAGGCAGTACGCATCCGTATGACCGGCGGCTACCGTGATCGGCCAATCATTAGCGACCCGGCCAAGGGGGACATTGCCCCCACCTGCGTGGCCCACTACGCGAAGGACAAGAGCACCCGGCTGGTCGCGGACAAGCGATTCCCGCTGGGTGTGCGCCCCTACTCCGTGCGCGAGTACGCCCGCCTGCAGGGCGTGCCGGACTGGTTCACGTTCCCCGTATCGGACACCGCCGCCTACCGCCAGATCGGCAACGGAGTGAGCACCGTTGTAGGTGAGTGGGTTGGCCGGGAAATAGTGAGGTACATGGCATGACCTGCCACCTACACCGCTGCACCAACCTGCCAGAGCCCGGCTACATCGAGCGAGGAACGCGCCCCAAGAAGCCAGTTCAGTGGCGGGTGAACTACCTGATCAAAACCCCTG
>CEQG01042162.1_pt1 | contig 31044 bp, 32 predicted proteins | sample 350301 | NCBI WGS metagenome assembly CEQG01 (sample SAMEA2621242, study PRJEB7988) | marine metagenome | isolation source: saline water (ENVO:00002010), including | reverse complement strand
TCGGCATGAAGCTGATGGCGCTGGTGATGATCGCGCGGATCGGTTCCGAGGTGTTGATCGATCTGGCCAACGCGCCGTCGGGCGGGGACGAGTTCCTGGCGACGCTGGCCATCGCCGGCATCTCGGTCATCGTCTTCGTGATTGCCATGTATGTGCCCAATATCATCCAGGGCATGGTGCAGGGCGTCTCTGTCACGGGTGGCATGGAAGTCATCCGGCATGGCGGTCAGGCCGCGAGCTTTGCCGCCGGCAGTGCCGCGCTCGCGGTAGGCGGGGCAAGGGCAGGGGGAGCCGCCTATTCCGACGCCAGGGCCTCCGGGAGTTCCTTCGGTGCCGCGGCGCTCAAGGGCATGGCGACTGGTGTCGGGGCCGCTGGCAGCGCGGCCGCATCCGCCGCGCGCGACAAGGCGATCGGCGTGCCCGGAACCTGGGGCGCCTCAGCGCTTGGTCTTGCCAACGCGAAACTCGATCAGTCTCAAGGCCGGCCGACACGCCGCCCCTCGAGCGACGACAAGGCTTGAGGTGAGACATGGCCAGGAAAACGACGATCGACAATCCCTATATCGCCGCCCGCATGGAGTGGAACGAGCGCTACGGCTCTTACACGAAGGCGGCCGCATCGTGGCGCATCGTCGGCATCACCGGCATGCTGATGGCGGTGATCGGTTTTTCTTATGCGCTCTTTCAGAGCACGCAGGTGAAACTGGTGCCGTACGTCGTCGAGGTCGACAAACTCGGCACAGCCGCGACAGCCGGATACCCGCAGCAGATCGAATATGCCGATCCCCGCGTGGTCCGGGCAACGCTCGGCAGCTTCATCTCCAATTTCCGCTCGGTGACGCCCGATACCGTCGTCCAGAAGCAGTATATCGACCGCGCCTACGCCCATCTCAGATCGTCCGACCCGGCAACCGAGAAGGTCAATGCCTGGTTCCGGAGCAACTCGCCGTTCGATCGTGCCCACGAAAAGACGGTGGCGATCGAGGTGAACAACATCGTCCCGCTTTCGAACCAGAGCTACCAGATCGACTGGACCGAATATGAGCGGAACCGGCAGGGCAAGGAACTCGCAACGAGGCGGTTCCGCGGCATCGCGACAGTCACCCTGACGCCGCCCCAGGACGAGGCGGTGATCCGCCTCAACCCCATCGGCCTCTATCTGAGGGATTTTGACTGGACGGCCCAATTGTGAGCGCCGCGGAGAACCGAATGAAAAAGACTCTGAACCTCAGCCCGACAGTTTGCGCTGCTCTCATCATGACGCTGATCGCAATTCCGGCGATGGCGCAACAACTGAGCGGAAACGAAACCCGTGGCACGCAGCTGTCGGCTCAATGGCAGCACGGCCCGGGCGTCGTGGCGCGCGGGCCCGACGGAAAGGTGATTTTCCTCTTTGGTGAGGTCCAGCCCTCGGTGGTGTGCTCGCCGCTACAGGTCTGCGATATCGAATTGCAGCCCGGCGAAATCGTGCGCGACGTTCTGCTCGGCGACACCGTGCGCTGGAAGGTGGAGCCGGCAACGTCGGGCGCGCCGAACGGGCAAGCGGTCCATCTGATCGTCAAGCCGTCCGAAGCGGGACTGGTGACCTCGATGGTCGTCACCACCTCGCGGCGGACCTATCACATCCAGCTCAAATCGCATCATCGGGACTACATGGCGCGCGTCGGGTTCGAATATCCCGAGGACATCAGCGCGCGCTTCGCGGAGATCAACGCCCGCATCGAGGCCAGCGTCGTGCCAGGGGCAGGGGTGCCGGCCGACCAGCTTGATTTTGCCTTCCATATAAGCGGATCGGCGCGCTGGCGGCCGACGCGGATCTATAGCGACGGCATGAAGACCTACATCCAGTTCCCCTCGTCATTGGCCGGGCAAGACGCGCCGGTGCTGTTCGTCGTCTCCGGCGGTGAGAACAGGATCGTCAACTATCGCATGAACGGTTCGATGATGGTCGTCGATTTCAACATCGACCGCGCGATCCTGGTGTCCGGCGTCGGCGGCCGGCAACAGAAGATCACGATCCGGCGGGGAGGGTAGGGGATGACCTCGCTCCTTGCCATCCTCCGGTCGATCCTCATCGTCACCTGCCTCGCTGTGCTGGCGGGATGTCAGACCATGGGCGGTGCAGGTCTTGTCAGTAGCAGCGTCACGGCCGAGCTGACGCCGAAAGGCGCGAGCGCGATCAGCGAGGACATGGTCGCCAAACTCGCCGAACAGATCGGGCCGGGCAGCACAACGATCGCGTTGCGTGCCGACGGCTCCGTCTTTGGCGCCGCGCTCGAGGCGTCGCTGCGCGGTTGGGGCTACGCCGTGGTCACCGACCAGGAGACGGGAGCGTCGGTCACCGAACCGCTTGCCTACGTGGTCGATCCCTTCGAGGGCGGTCTGCTGGTGCGGCTGTCGACCCAGAAGGCCGAGCTGACGCGCATGTATGTCGTCACCGCCGAGGGCGCGACGCCCGCAAGCCCATTGTCGGTGATGCAGCGCGGACCAGGTGAGACGACATGACGGAGGCGCTGAAACTTGGCGGGGCCGCTTCATCCGACGGCCCCAGGATCAGGCGTCTGAACCGCCTGCCGATCATCGTGGCTATCATGCTCGTAGTGACCTTTCTCGCCGTCATCTTCTATGGGCTGTCCTCTCGTGGTCTGCGGTTTGGCGACGGCGAGTTCGTGCCGTCTTCGGCGCCGCCCGCTTCAAGCGACGCCGAACGGTTGAAGCAGGGCGTGCCGGACGGGATTATTGGCGAGCCGGAGCCAGCGGTGCAGCTGCAGCCAAGCCCTGCGAGACAAGAGGAACCGGCCAGGAACCCGTTCACGCCTGAACCCGAGGAACCGTCTCCTTCAGTTGCGCCTGCTCCAGCGCTCGAACCCGAGGCGGTATGGCGAGCCAGGCTGCAGCGCGAATTCGACGAACAGATCCTCAGAGAATACAACCGGCAACAGATGGCGAGCGTGCAGGCAGACGAGGCGGCGGCCAACTCGCCGATCGCCATCAATCTGCAAGGTCTCGAAACCGCCAGCGACGTGACGCCATCTGCAACACCGCAGCAGGGCAGCACCATCAACCGTGGGACGAGCGCACTCGATATCTACAGCGCCGCCATCCAGGCAGGAATTGGTCAGCAGAACGCCGACCCGAACGGACAGGCGGCGAAGCGGGAGTTTTTCAACCAGGACATCGCCGATCTCGGCTATCTGCCGAATTCGGTCGTCCCCCAGATGTCGCCGTTCGAACTCAAACGCGGGTCGGTCATCCCGGCGACGCTGGTGACAGGCATCAACTCCGACCTTCCCGGACGCATCACGGCACAGGTCTCGCAGAACGTCTACGACAGCGCGACCGGCCACAGGCTTCTTATCCCGCAAGGCGCGAAGCTCTTCGGCCGCTATGATTCCGAGGTGTCGTTCGGCCAGAACCGGGTGCTCGTGATCTGGACCGACATCATCTTCCCGAACGGATCGACGCTGCAGATCGGCGGCATGGCCGGAACCGACGCCGCGGGCTACGGGGGATTCCGCGACAAGGTCGACAATCACTACCTGCAGACATTCGGCTCTGCGATCCTGGTCGCGCTGATCGGCGCCGGCACCGAAATGCTGTTGCCGGAGGATCAGGGCAATTCGCTCAACGGCAACAGTTCAACGGATGCGGCCCGCAGATCGTTCGCCGAGACCTTCGGCCAGATCTCGGAGCAAACGGTATCTAGAAATCTCAACGTCCAGCCGACCCTCGAAATTCGGCCGGGCTATCGCTTCAACGTCCTGGTCGACCAGGACATCGTGTTTCCGAAGGCATATCCATGAGTTTGAGGTCGGAGGTCCTCGCCCCAGCAAATCGCGGAGGTTGCTTTCGCAACGCCTTACAATGTCGGACTTTGATCATATTGAACGAGCTACTTTTGCATTTGATCGACACGCTATCGTTGCCGCTCGAGGAGCGGGCGGCGCGTCGTGCCTTGCGCAATTTTGCCGAAGATGCCGGGTTTGAGTTCTTTGCGTATCTGAACCTTAGAGGGCAAGAGAGTTTTGCCGTATCGAGTTATCCCCAGGAGTGGCAGGATCGATACGTGCATATGAATTATCTTCGCATCGATCCGGTGGTGACGCGCGCTAAGCATGGTCCACCAATCTTCATGTGGTCAGCTGAGGAAGCCAGGCGGCTCGGTCGACGTGACGTGACCAAGTTCTTCAAGGATGCGGCACAGTTTGGCATCTGTTCTGGGCTGTCGGTGTCCGTCCCGATTGGATTCAAGGACCGCATGATCTTCACATTGGCTTCAGACAAGCCGAGCGTACGCATTGATGAGGATCCCGACCCGGTAACCGCCGCGATTGCTGTCGCGTTTGTTCATTCACGCCTCGGAGCGGCGACGCGCGATGCCTCGCTCTCGACCGACATCCAGTTGTCGCCGCGCGAGGCAGAGTGCCTCAGATGGTTTGCTGATGGCATGTCGATGCCGGACATCGCAGACACGCTCGGGATAGGTTACCGTTCGGTCCGGTCGTACCTTGACGAGGCAACCCGGAAGCTGGGTGCGGCGAACAGCCGGCAGGCCGCAACGATCGCCACGCGGCTGGGGCTGATTTGAATTGAGCAACACACCCACCACTCCGCTCTCTGTCGCATAAGAGTTCTTATGGAACTACGGCGCACTACTGAACTGTTATGACTTCATCCAGTTCAGGCACATATCCAAGAACATCAACGATCAATCGCACCAGTTCATGGTGAATTTTGAGTTCAAGCATGGCGATACGATATTCGCGCCGCAGATTTTCCAAGGCATGATTTGAACTGTCCGCTGCTTCGGACTCTTCGAGCTTCTCAAAAAGAGACTGAGCCAGATCCACCCGCCGCCTGTTTTCGCGGATGATATCGACAGCGAGACGAGAAACTTCTTCGGACGGCAATCCGTCAAGCAGCGCCAGCACTGGGCGCGCATTAATCTGCCCCACGTTGAGTTCGTCTGGGAAGGCCTGTTTCGGCACTGGTATATCCCGCGGCTTGGGCCGCGGTGCGCCCCCGCGACAGAGAAAGATCTCGACCCATAGCCGGGGGTTGGAAAACCGCCTTAGACGGTCCCTGCGACCTTTAGCACCGGGGTGCCTGGACATACGTCACAGGCCCCCGGCCGAAAGCCGGAGGATCTTGGTGCCGAAACGGCCGGCACCAATCCGCTAAGGTGGGGTTTCCACGCCCCGAGGCGGCGCGTACCGCCTCGGGACCGCTTTTATTGCAAAAGAACAATATTTTCCAGCACTTTGCAGTGCGGAAATACCAATGCGTCAGGCGGCTTTTTTGGCCACTGTGGCTAATCGTGTCATTGCATCCGGCCTGGCGAGCACCGGCGCATCAAAACCAGCTACAGTGGCGAGCCGACGCCACATCGCATCCGACATCGCGAACAGGCCAGCATAGGTCATAACCTTGCCAATGCGTGTCGGTGTTCCGATCTCGTCATAGGGGCAGTCGACTGCCCGAAAAATCCGCGCTATGCGCGCATCGAAGACGGACACGATCTGGTCAATGCCGGATTTCTGGCAGACCTCGACGATGCCGCAGAGCAGTTCAAGCGTTATGCCGTTCACCCGGTGGTTCGCCATGGCGCGATCGTCACCGGGAAAAATGCGTGGATTGATCGCAAAGCGCGAACTCTCCCAGATCAACGGACTTTCAGGCGCACCACCGGGAACCAATGTTGAAAACACATCGCGCAGCATGTTCGGCCCGGTCGTCGGCAGCAACCGTACTGCGCCCTGCAGCGCACCGGTCTTCTCTTTGACGGACAACAGATAGGCCGGGTCTTCCTCATCAAAGCGGTCGATTTCCCGGCCATTGGTGACGGCAACGTCCCATCCCAGCCTCCCGGAAAAAACTTCGGCGCGCATCCGGAACATCTGGTCAATCAGGTCGGGGAAGTGGTGCCGATTGTGGCTCTCGATTGTCAGGATCATCTTGGTCTCCATTCGTATGTTGACGACGGAGAACCAGATATTTTGTGATGGTCAGGGGCAGTATCCGGCAGGTCAGCCGGATTTACAGACGCGGGAAGAACAGCCCTGATTCATGGGCAATGGATACCGCATGGGTGTTGCTGACAGCATTCAGCTTCTTGCGCACACTTTCCATGTAGCAACGGACAGTCTTCTCGGAAATGCCGAGAATGATCGCGCATTCCCAGGCTGTCTTTCCCTCGGAGATCCACTGCAGACATTCAAGTTCGCGCGGTGCGAGTTTCACGTCGTCAAGAGACCGGGCTGCAAGCTGAAGGACCTTTTCGTGGAGATGAACGGCAAGCATCTGAAAATCGCGCAGATACTCAAATTTGGCGTCCAGCCAATCGCTGTCGGTAAAGTCCGACGTCACCGTGAACAAGGATCTGTCACCACCCCTGCCATGGACCGGGATCGTCAGGCCGTGGCGACCGAGGCCGAATTCGGCCGCCTCGCCGAAGAATGCTCTCAAGTCAGATTGCGACGAATCGAATTCATTCCAGTAGATCGGCAGCAGGCGCCGGAACCCCTGATGGACGACAGGATCGATCTCGACATAGCGCCGGCTCTTGTAGTGCTCGACCCAGTCCGACGAGTAAGTGACAGCAAGGAAAGGTTCGCTTTCGTTTCGGGTGATTCCCGTGCCCATATAGGCGGCCGATTTGATGGCATAGGCCGGCAAAAGACCTGCCATGACCTTGTCCAGCGCCTCGTGATCGGTTGCGGCCGAAATCCCGGCCAGAGCGCGTGCCAGGCTCCCCTCATGATTCTCGTTCACCGCTGAAACACCCCAACACGCACATCCCGACCCGGGATATTTTCCGGGAATGGATCGAACCGATAATTACAGGAATAGATACTTCACTCACATTCCCTGGACCGGCGTCTGAAAAACATATTCGTAACTACTTTTCAACGCATGATTGTGTAAATCAAAGTCTTTCTCCATTTTTGTTTTCTGATTTCATTTATCCATTTCATCATTGACTGATGGAAACGCTATCATTGAAGCTCGTGACCAACGGCAGGTCGAACAGCGCGGCCCAGGCCTGAGTAGCGGCCCTTTGGATATCTTCCACGTGGGTTTCCCCTGCCCACCAGACATTACCCGTCGCGACAATGACGTCCGCTCCGGCCAGGATGGAATGGAGGACCGGCCAGACAAGAAACTGCTCATGGCAGATCAACGGGGCAACCACACGGCCGCCCAGATCCATGACCGGATTGCCAAAGAAGTCCGCGCTGGCACCTCCGCCCATCCACGGTCGCCACATGGCGAACGGCACCGGCATGCGCTGGCGATAGACGATTTCGCTGCCTGACGCCGCCAGCTTGACGATGACATTGTCATAGCCATCTTCTGTCAGGTCCGTCGCGCCGCCAAGAACGGTGATACCGGTGCCCGCAAGGCTTTGCGTCCAGAGCCTTTCCGTTGTCGGCGTCCAGTTTCCCAATGCGCTTTCCGGAAGGACGATGTAGGAACTCCCCTCGCCTGCTGCTTTCCGCACCAACGCAATGGTGCCCATCTGCTGCTCATAGCCATTGGGTTTGGCCTTGTCGGAATAATCAAAGCTGGTGTTAATCCCGACCAATCCATCCGGCATTCTCGGTGGTGCCCATGTTGCGGCAGACCATGCCCAGGCTCCTCCGAGGGCAAGCGCGGCGACCGGCCAGCTTTTCGTCGTCATGGCGAGCAGGCCGGTCGCTGTGGAGGCGAGCCCGAACCAGCCCCATCCCGGAAATATCACGCCTGCCGCCGTAATGGGCCCCGCCCAGCCGGCGATACCAAGAGGCGGAACCGCCATCAGGATGGTCGCCACGCCATAGCGCGCCATGCGCTTCCATCCGGGCTTAGACGCCCAAATAACCGCATGCACGACAACGAAGCTGGCGGAGGCTGCGAACCAGAGGCCAACGCTTTCTATCAGCCCAGTCTCCAGATAGGTCGAGGCGCCGTGCGGCAGGTCCCGTGATGCCGCCAGAAAATAACCCATCGAGACCATGGCTGCCATGAGCCGCGTCGATGCCAAGGCCCAGAGCGCCGGAAACAGGCAGGCGAGCGGAATGGCCATTACCTGGCCGCTCCAGGCAGTTACGCCGACGGTTATGGCAATGCCAATGAGGCCGAGCCAGGTGAACCAACTATGGCTTGACCGTGACAACCGGTTCCGCAAGGCCAAGAACACCGGCTGCCGGAACCGGCCCGAAATAACGCGAGTCATAAGACCCCCTGTAGGGTGAGTGAAGAAAGACCATGCCGGGCGGAACGATCCCGCCGGCAGCGGGCGTCAGTGCCCGGCCTGAACCGTCCAAAGGCTGCAGCGTGGAGCGCGGCAGTTCGCGACCGTCGATGGTGACGGTTCGTCCGATCTCGACCCGTTGTCCGGGTAAGGCAACGACCGTCTTGATGAGCGGGCTTAACCAGCCCGGACAAAGGCCGCGGCGCAAATAGCCGCGTGTCCGCGCCTCCCGAAAAACTTCGGTATCCGGCGGACAGATGAACACGCGATCGCCAAGATCAACGGGGCGGCTCAAGGGAGCGATGCGCCAAAGCCCGAGCGGATAACTCGGTGTCCAGTTGATCCGAAGCCCTGCCCCATATCCCGCTGCAAACATCACCACCGGGATGCAAAGGAGAGCGCCAATGACCCGGATGTGCAGGCGCCGGCTCACTGCTTCAGCCCCTGGCTTTGACGCTGTGTCTGCCGCAGCGCCTCGCTTTCCTTCAGCGCTTGTTGCGTCCGCTCATGGGCGGCGAGTTGCTGGCTTGCGCGCAGGAGCGGCCATGCTGTTGCGAGCTTTTGGCGCGCGTCAGGCACCATACCCTCCGCAGCCTTGTCAAAGGCGGGACCTGACGGACCCCGGGCGGCATCGGTGAGCAGGCTGCGCTCGCCAAAGCGCTCGGTGACGGCCCTGTTGAAGGCGTCGAGTTCGGCTTTCACCATCCTGTCGGCGAGCGCGAAGCCGAGCGCGGCGGGCAGATCGTTGCGGTCGATGGCATCGCGGATTTTTTCAAGGACACGCGCTGCTGCGGGCGACAGGGACGGGATATCGATCGCGGTCCGCCGTCGAAGGCTTTCCTCTTCACGGGCGTATCTCTTGAGCGCGGTCTCGCGTATGACAAGATAGCGCTCGAGGTCCCGCTTGAGCGCCGGAGTATTGAGGTCTGCGACGCGCCTGTCTTCCTTGTCTTGTCGGCTTGCCAGCAGCCCGGTGCGCCCGCGAAGTGTGCCGAATCTTGCGGCGTTCTGTTCGATTTCGGTGAGGCGTTGCCGGGCGACGCTTGGGTCTTCGAGAACCGCCTCAATGCGCAACGCCTTGAAGGCCGCTTCCGGGTCCGCATAGACCAGCCGGATGCGGTCCGAGACACTTTCCCATTGCTTCTGCAACGCCGGATCGGTGCGCAATTTTTCTTCCGCTGCCTCGGCTATGGACAGGGTGAAGCTGGAGAGACCCTTGACCATGGGTTCCGCCTTTCCGGAAAAATGTTCGGTTGGAGAGTCTTGTTTGGCACCGAGGCCGAGCCGGGCGCCGAGGGCGCGCAGTGTCTGGCCGAGATCGGCAAGCTTCTGTTTCTGCCGGATCGTCCACTGGAGCCGGTCACGAATCAGCATGCGGGCCGCACGGACGAGGTTGAGCCCACGATTGTTGGCAAAGCGAAGCGCCTCTCTATAGAAGCGGCTCCCCGCATAATCGAGCGTCACCTCCTTGGCGTTTTTCCGGGACAGAAGCTTCTCGAGGCCACCGGCGGCCGCAAAACTCTTCTGGCCAAAGTAGAGCGCCACATCCTCGCGGTGCCGCGTCATCGCCACGTAAGTGAGATGCCGGTCAAGCGAGAGCGAGGCCAGCACCTTGACCCGGTCGACGGTCGCACCCTGGCTCTTGTGGATCGTCGTCGCATAGCCATGGTCGAAATTGCGGTAGAGCCGTTCACTGATCTCGACGCGCTTGCCCGCTTCGCCCTCTCCGACCGTCACGACAACACGACCGGGCGCGGCTTCCGCCACCTTGCCGATCATCCCGTTCTTGACGCCGAGTGAACCTTCGTTCTTGAGGAACACAATCTGGTCGCCGGCGGCAAACTGCCTGGGTCCATCCTCGGTCCGGAACACGTGACCGTCCATAATCAGGCCGCGATCAATGAGTTTGGCGCGGGCCTTCATGTTCAGTTGGCGGACATCACGGCGCAGATGCGCCAGGATCAGTGTGGATTTGCCCGGATCGTAATCCCGGTTCCAGTCGGCGATCAGTGTCTCGATGGCCTCGGCCTTTACCGGCTTGCCAATCACCTTGCCCTTCGCCCTGTAGGCTGACAGTGCCTCGCCCACCTTTCCCCGCGCGAGATCGAGCGAGGCGGCGCGCATCCATGTCTCTTTCTGGCGGTAGATTGTTTCGAGTTCGGCGTAGCCGGTGCGCTCAACTATGGCGCGGAAGGCGGCACCCGCCTCGATCGGCTGCAGCTGCTCCGCATCGCCAACCAGAACCAGCTTTGCCCCGGCTTTCGTGGCCGCTTCAACGAACAGCGCCATCTGTTTGGACGAGACCATGCCCGCTTCGTCGAGAACGAAGATGGTTTTCGCATCTAGCGGGCGCCTGCCCTGTTTCCAGCCCAGCTCCCAGGAGGCGAGTGTGCGGGACGAAATACCCGCTTCCTTCTCGAGACCCTCCGCCGCCTTGCCCGCCAGTGCGCCACCGACAACCGTGTAACCCGCCAGTTCGAACGCCTGCCGCGCGGCCTTCATCATGGTCGTCTTGCCGGCGCCTGCCCGGCCGACAATGCAAGCAATCCGCTCTGTGCCCGCCGCATGCTCGATGGCTGTTTTCTGTTCCTCCGACAGCTGCGCATGCCGGGCAAAGACAGTGTTAAGAAACTTCTCGGCATCCGCGAACCCGCTCCTTTCCGAAAGCCAATTCGCGCGGCTGACCATTTCGGCCTCGAGCCGGATCATGGCGCGTGTCGTCAGCCGCGCCGGTATCCGTGCGCCGGTTGCAAAGTCGATGCTCTCATCGGCGAGCGTCAGGCAGTCGGGGCTGTCGGTGATGCGAGCCAGAAGCTGCTGAAAACGGTCCGGATCGTCTATGTAGCGATTGAGGATCTTGGCGATGTCGCGCCGGTCGAACACGCTTTTTTCCGCAGTCAGCATGTCGAGAACGAGCTCAGGCCGCGCTTCGATCCGCGCGGCGTTCCTTTGGCGAACCGTCTCATGCTGCGCCAGCCGTTCGAGATGGATGGCCGTGCCGGTCAGGGCGGATTTGCGTTGCAGTGCCTTGGCGCCAACGCCGATATGGGTGGTTGGCTCGATGTCGATCCCGCGCTCGGCATAGGACCTTCCATCGACGCGGATTTCCAGCCCGGCCATGGCGAGATGCTGGTTCTGCAGATCGAGCCAGCGCTGGCGTTGTTCCAGGAACTCGGCCTTCTCGCCCGACCAGAGCCGGTACTGGATTTTGCCGTTCTTCGTCCGAAGTGGTTGTCCGTCCGGGCCGATCACGGCGATCTTCTTGGATCCGAACCCGTCCGCCGTCAGAGGGCGCAGGCTGGTCATCAGATGGACATGCGGGTTCCCCGGTTCATCGTGATAGACCCAGTCGGCGACCTGGCCCCGGGCCAGCACCTGCTCGACGACAAACTGCCGGACGAGGTCGATGTTCTGCTCCTGGCTCAGCTCGACCGACAGCGCGATGATGAACTCCTTGGCGAGTTGTGCATCGCTGCGTTTTTCAAAAGCCTCGACCGCATTCCAGAACGCTTCCGCCGCGCCCGCCACAGACCGGTCGGCGACCAGCATCCGCACCCAGTCCGGCGCATCGGGCGGCAACAAGAACTCTTCGTGCGCGAGATTCTGTTTCCGCGAATAGTCGACGGTGCGGGCTTCCGCCTCATGGCTCATCCTGGCGCAATGGCGGTAGGCGGCCGACAGCACAGCGCTGCGGCCATTGCCGCGCGAAATCAGCTGGGGTGTGAAATGGGTGATCGCCACGGCACCAAAGTTCCCGAAACAACAATTTATGTCCGTTCCGGAGGCAATCCCCTGCCCGGTCCGAGAACCGGCAGCGCCCACGTCGCGATCCGCGACGTATTACTGCGCCCTTGGACGCATTCCTTCGGAACGCAGGGATGATCTCTCAAAGCGTCGGCGTCGCCGACCCGGCATTTCTGCCGGGATGCGCTGAACGCGCACCCGGGCGATTCTCCTCATGCCTTTGGGGCATTCGTGACAATCGGGAGCAACCGGAATGAAGAAGCCATCATCCAGAATCAAAGAAGAAATCGCCAAACTCCAGGAGCAGCTAAAGGCCGCAGAGACGCGTGAGGCCGAACGGATCGGCCGGATCGCGCTCAAGGCCGGGATTGGCGAAGTCGAAGCCGATGACGGCAAGCTGCTGGCGGCGTTTGAGGACCTGGCCAAACGGTTTCGTGAACGCGGCGGCGAGACCCGGAAACTCACTCCCGCGCAAAACCCGTCTGGCGCGGCTTCGCGCGCTAATAGCGAGGCTTGAGCGCATGCGACAGGCAAGCCAATCGGACAAGCGCAGGAAAGACACGCGCGAGAAAATCCAGCTCGGCGGCCTGATTGCCAAGGCAGGCTTGCGCTACGAAAAACGCGCGCTCCTGCTTGGCCTTCTGATCGACGGCACGCGGCGGATCAAAGGCGACGAGAATGAGCGAGAACGGTTGACGGCGATCGGAGCGGAGGCGTTTTCCGATGACACCGAGTAAGCTTATTCTTCTGCTCGTGCCCGTCGGCATGATGATTGCCGTCTGCATCGGGGTAAAGGGTTCCGAAGCATGGTTGGCGCAATTTGGAAATTCGGTTGAGACGCAACAGACGTTTGGGCGGATCGGCATCGCCATGCCCTATGGCCTAGCCGCGGGTATCGGCATCGTTTTCCTGTTCGCAGCGCGCGGAGCAATGGCGATCAGATTCGCCGGCTACGGTGTTCTGACCGGCGCAATTGCCGTGATCGCCATTGCCGCAACCCGGGAAATCACACGGCTCAGCGGTTTTGCAGATGCGGTCCCGGCGGGACACAGCCTGCTCGAATATGCCGATCCTTCGACCGGCATCGGCGCAATGCTTTGCTTCGTCGCCGGCATGTTTGCGCTCCGCGTCGCTCTCAGTGGTGATGCAGCGTTCGCGACAATGAAGCCGCGGCGGATGACGGGAAAGCGCGCAATCCACGGATCGGCCGACTGGATGTCCGTGACCGCCGCCAAGAATATGTTCGGTGAGAGTGGAGGCATTGTCCTTGGCGAGGCATATCGCGTCGACCAGGACAGTGTGGCGAGCCGACCATTCCGGACTGATGTCAAAGATACGTGGGGCAATGGCGGAAAATCATCGCTGCTCTGCTTCGACGCCTCGTTCGGGTCAACACACGGACTGGTCTTTGCCGGATCGGGCGGGTTCAAGACCACTTCGGTAACGATCCCTACGGCGCTCAAATGGGGTGGAGGGCTCGTTGCGCTCGATCCGTCAAACGAGGCCGCACCCATGGTGATCGATCAGCGGCGGCGTGCTGGACACGAGGTTTTCGTGCTCAGCCCCAAGGACGCCTCGGTCGGATTCAATGTGCTCGACTGGATCGGCAAGTTCGGCGGCACCAAGGAGGAGGATGTCGTTGCCGTAGCAAGCTGGGTTGTGACCGATACCGGACGCCAGACTTCAATGCGCGACGACTTCTTCCGCGCCTCCGCCCTGCAACTCATCACCGCGTTGATTGCTGATGTCTGCCTGTCAGGGCATACGGAACAGGAAAACCAGACGCTGCGCCAGATGCGCATGAACCTGTCCGAACCTGAGCCCAAATTGCGCGAGCGATTGCAACGGATCCACGACAATTCAGAATCCGCATTCGTTCGAGAGAACGTCGCCGCCTTCGTCAATATGACGCCGGAAACCTTCTCCGGTGTTTACGCCAACGCGATCAAGGAAACACACTGGCTGAGCTATCCGAACTATGCTGCGCTCGTTTCAGGTTCTAGTTTCTCGACCGACGACATCGACGGCGGCAAGACCGACATCTTCGTCAATCTCGACCTCAAGACACTCGAGGCCCATCCGGGGTTGGCCCGCACCATAATCGGCGCGCTTCTCAACGCCATTTACAACCGAAACGGCGAGATCGGCGGCCGCACCCTGTTCCTGCTCGATGAGGTGGCTCGACTCGGTTACCTGCGCATTCTCGAGACCGCGCGCGATGCTGGTCGCAAGTACGGCATCAGCCTGCTTCTGCTTTTCCAGTCGATCGGCCAGATGCGCGAAACCTATGGTGGGCGGGACGCCGCATCGAAATGGTTCGAGAGCGCCTCATGGGTATCCTTCGCCGCGATCAACGATCCCGAGACCGCCGACTACATCTCGCGACGCTGCGGCAACACCACGGTGGAGGTCGACCAGTTGAGCCGCACATCGCAGATGTCGGGGTCGTCGCGAACGCGCTCCAAGCAGTTGGCGGCACGGCCACTGATCCTGCCGGAGGAAGTGCTGCGCATGCGCGGCGACGAACAGATCGTTTTCACGTCGGGTAATCCGCCGCTCAGATGCGGACGCGCCATCTGGTTTCGGCGCAATGACATGAAAAGCGTCGTTGGCAAGAACCGGTTCCATCGCTGATCGCGAGGAATGTGTATCAACGTTGTGAATCGATTGTCCTGCTTTGATTCATACAACTCATTGGACTTCGGTTGCGGCGTCGAAGAGACTCTTCGCATGCAGACATTCACTCCCGACCAGGTTCATCTTCGTCGCATCGACCCGGCCCAGAATATGCGCCGCTTCTACAGCCTGAGCCTTCAGCCCACGCTGTTCGGCGGCGCGTCGCTCATTCGCGACTGGGGAAGGATTGGAAGACGCGGTCAGACGATGATGGAAACATTCGATACCAACGCCGATGCAGGATCCGCGCTGCACCGTCTTGAGCGTAGCAAAAGGCGCCGCGGATATCGCGATGCGGCAGTACAGCGGGGCTGATAGCTTTGACGCCCACCGATGTTGCGAACAATCAAAAGCACCGGACCGGCGCCGGATATCGGGCGATCTTCTCGTCCACGGTCATCAGGACAATTTCCTCGGCAACGGCCTGCGAAATCAGAATACGATCGAAAGGGTCCTTGTGTATGGGAGGAAGCACCAAAAGGCCGATCGCATGTTCAGCGGTGATCGCCAGTTCATGATAGCCATTGTCCACCAACCCACGCCTCAGTAACCGTGGATCGACCGCGAAATCCGGGCGTCCCAGGCCTGTCTTGATAGCGACTTCCCAAAGACTTGCCGCACTAAAGATCAAATCGTTGTCGGAGTTCTCGATTTCGGCGCGCGCTTGTGCGGGCAACTGCTCTGGATTGCTTGCCGCCCACAAAAGAAGATGGGTATCGAGAAGGAACCTCAAGCATCGCCTCCAAACATTGCTTCGATGTCTTCGTCACCCATGCAATCAAAGTCATCAGGCACGGTGAACTGACCGGCCATAAAGCCGGTGCGCTTTGTTGCGCCGGGCATCGGCGCATCCAGCGCCATGACCTTCACAAGCGGTTTGCCCGCCTTGGCGATGATAAAGGGTTCGCCCTTCGCGGCCTTCTCTATCAGACGCGACAGGTGTGTCTTGGCCTCGTGGATATTGACGGTGTGCATAGCGGTGCTCCTGCTTAGTCCATTCAACTTAGTTCATCTGCAGCCGAAGTTCAATACACCCCATCGCGCGGAAGGCCCCGTCTTGCGACGAGGCCCTGCTCTGGTGGTCAGTCGCGGTTGCCGTTGGGGCGGGACCAGATCAGCTGCATGCCCTCGTCGCCTTCCCCCTCGACCGGGGTGACGTAGATAGGTGCCGAGAAGCTCGGGGCGTCCAGCGAGACCAGGAGCAAGTCGCATTCAGAAAACGGCGCTCCGAAACCTTTCTGGGGGTCAATGACCACGTTCCTAGCACCGCGATGCTGTCGGAGTGGGCCGTTCCACCTCATCAAGGGGGGTTGGCAATCCGATGTTCCTCTTCACACGTTTTTTGCATCCGAGCCACGTTAACGGCTCTCGCAGCAGGACCTTTGCGGAGATCTCAAGTATAATCTCTTTCGTCGGCCAAATGCGGGAACGGGCAGACGACCCATCGCATTCACCAAGAATCTGCGTCATCCCGTTTGTCAAAGAGATAGCTCCGTATATGGCTCAGGACCATAGACATACTCGAGCGGGATTGCGGGCTGAACCAGCAGCGACAGGTAGCGCTCCAGCTTGTCCGCGTTATTGCTGGCAGCAAGGCCATAGAAGTTGCCACTGTTCCAGGTGATCACACAATGCCTGAAATGAGCGTAGACGGCTTTCGCCATGGCGGCCAGGGTCACTTCACTCTCATGCATGGTGGTGAGCACCTGTCGGGTTTTCCGCTCGATCTCGTCCAGCCCGAAGTATCTTGTCTTGTACCCGAAATCCTTTTGCGCCTCGCGAGCCTCATAGTCACGGGCGTCGGCAGCCTGGAACTTCTCCAAGAGGAGCAGAATGCCGTCATCTTTTAGATGTCGGGCGACGAAGGCAATTTGCTGGTGCCTGTTTGGTGAGTACATCTGGAATGTCGTGTCCTCCAGGACGACGTCGAAGCCCTCGGCGAACTGTTCCAGACTTTTTTCAGAGCGCATATATGCCTCCGTCAGCCGATGGAAAGGTCCGAGGAAGAATTGAGCATGCGGCGGATTGCCGAACGCCATGAAGCATTTGTGGTTCTCTTCATTCGGGCTGCAGGACAAAGACCGTATTTTCCCCTGACCGAGTTCTGAAATCGTCCGTGCCATGGTGCCCTCGGCAGTGCCGAGGCTATAGAGTGAGATGTCGCGAGTGCTCTGCTGGGAGTAGCGCAACAGGGCGTGCGCCATTCGACACTCCTCTTCCAGGCGATATGGAATACTGCCGTGACAGTGCTGGTCAAAAAATCCCTGCCGGCGTGCATGTAGTTCGACGATCCGATGCAGGAGATTATCGTTGGGCAGCAGTCGCATATCCACCACCGGTTTGCGGATCGGGACGCCACCCCTGCCGGCCGCTGTCTCTGAGAAGAACCCGGCCAGGTTGTTGAGCCGCGGGGCCCGATCACATTCGGTCAGAAAATCGCTGAAATCCTGCATGATGGAAAACCTCACAAAAGAACAAGACGCGACGTTTCCGGCTGCGCCCCTTAGGATACGCAACGAGTTCCAAATGTATCCCAGTGTCGCCTGGAGTTTCGTCGTAACCTGAACGCTAATGAGGCGTTTCGCATGCTGCTTTCACGGCCATGCCCGATTGTCACCAAAGTGCCATCATCGCCAACCCTGGGTTACTCCACAGTTGCCGAACAACTCATGGCCATCTTATAGATGGCCGCCTTGCAACGTTGAGGGAGGCAATAATTCTTGTCGGAGATGTGTGGCTTCCAGCCCGACGAGGCCCGCCGGTCGCATCACAGAACGATCATTCATCAGCATCTGGACTGGGGAGTGGTCCGGGCGGACATGGTCACGCGGACCGGACTGCGACGTCAGGAAACGCGGATCGCCGTCGACGATTACACTTTCCTGATCAACCTGCAGGGCGAAGCCAGGTCCGGCCAGGATTATGTAGATGGCCGCCGCGTCGGATTTTCCCCCCGCAAGGCCGGATCCCTTATCTTCCTGCCCGCTTACAGCGAATGGACCGGGTGGGACGAAGGAGACTCGACCGGGTCATACCTGTTCGTGTCCATGGATGCGGATTTCGTTCAAAAAACGCTTGGCAACGAGCATCAGGCAGGCTTGCAGCCGGCAATCGGCTTTCGCGACAGCATAATTGAATCAGCACTTCAAAGGATTGCGACCGAGCTGAAGAACCCGGACCCGACGAGCGCCATGATGGTGGAAAGCCAGGCGGTCCAGATCCTTGTGCAAATGGTCAGACTGAACGATGTAGCCCACGAGCCGGCAAAGGGTGGGTTCTCACCGTTCGACCTCAAGCGGGTTATTGCCTTAATGGAAGCACGCCTTGCGGACCCGCCCAGCGCAGATGAACTCGCTTCGGAGCTCGGTGTGAGCCGAAGACACTTCTTTCGAGCGTTCAAACAATCAACCGGCAAAACCCCATCTGGCTACATGGCGGATCTTCGCCTGAAGCGCGCTTTGGATCTGCTGATCGCCACGGATCGGCCGGCAACCGATATCGCGTTGGAATGCGGGTTTTCGAGTTCGAGCCATTTTGCCTATGCCTTCAAGCGCGTTCATGGCGCGGGGCCGTCCGAATATCGCCGAAGGTGGCGAAGCTGATGGCGCGCGCATGGTTGCCTCGCAGTGTTTTGGCAAAGTTTCGCATCTGCTCAAACTGGTGGCGCGGACAATACAGCCACTACCGATCCGGCCGCACAGATCACTCCGCGAGGATGCCGCCGATATCCTCGCCCGATTGTACAGGTGGCGCGCCGCAGCGGACCAGCTTCAACTGGTTTCTTGCCTGCACATTCGCCTCGGCTTTTGGACGCAACGGTTACCACATTGCATGCGCATGGATTCTCGTGGCCGAAGGGTTCGGGAGCCCGGCGGTAGCAGTGTATTTCGCCATCATCAGCGTGGCCGAGCTGATGGCCAGTCCGCTGGCGGGCTGGATGTCCGATCGTCTGGATCGCCGACTTCTGTATGTTTTCGCTGACGCCTTTCGATTTGCCGCGATACTGGCATTGGGAGCGATCGTGATCGTCGCAGACTTGCGTTGGGCAATCTGGGTTTCCGCAGTTGTCTTTGCGAGCTGTGACCGGATAGCGCTTACCGCGTCACAGTCGATGATCCCGAGTGTCACCGCCCACATCAAATTGTCGACGGGCAATTCCATTGCGTTTTTTCTGACGCAGGCGGGCAGTCTGTTTGCGGCAGCCTTAACTGGCCTTCTCCTGCACATCACCACGCCAGCCTGCACTTTCGCGTTGTTGTCGCTGGCCTTTGCACTATCTGTCGGCCTGATGCTCGCGGTTGGGCAGGAAGGGGTCGTATATCGGCCAGATGCGTCGGGGCCGGTGCCCCGCTTGATATTCGATGGTCAACTTCTTCAGCTCAGCGCTATCTATGCCCTTCTTTACACCGGGGGCGTCCTTGTCAGCGTTATTGGGCCGAGCTTTGTGTTCGACGAGCTTGCCGGAACCGCCATGGTTTTCGGCCAACTCGAAAGCGCCTGGTCTGCAGGATCGATTGTCGGCGCACTTCTGCTCATCCCCCTTGTGCGCGCAGCGCGGGTGTCAGTGCTTCAATTCGTGATCCTCGGCCTAACCGCCTGCTCCTTCGCTACCCTGAAGGTACTGGAACTTCCCTGGTCACTTCTGAGCTTTGCGATCCTTGGGACTCTCTACAATCTCGGCCGCGTCGCTGTCGAAGTCATGCTGCAGTCTTGCGTTCCGATCGCCGCTCTGGGCCGGGCAAAGGGCGCTTTGCACAGCGCGGGCGTTTTGCTCGGCGTGATCCTTTTCGGGTTCATAGCCATTGCCGGAAACACAGTGCGGCCTTCGAGCTTTTTCCTCGCCTATGCGGTAGTCCTGGCCGCTGGAACGCTGTTCCTGAGCATCTGGCGCGTATCCGACACCAGCGACGGCGCCCGGTAAAGTAAACGCTCCGCGTCCTCAGACCATCAATGCAATCCGGCGTTCGGGTGATTTGCTGATCAGATTTTGCATCAGCATCAAGTTTCCGCAATCGCGGAACCATCATGCGTGGAATTCTCGGCTGAACCAATAACAGCCGAGAGATCACGTGGTGAAGTTCAACCCCGATGCCCTCCAATCCATGCCGGATCAAAGCGACACGACAGCTGCGCTGCGCGTCGTGGATCTGAGAAAACGCTTCGGCCAGCTTGAGGTGATCAAGGGTCTCTCGCTAACCGCAAATAAGGGCGACGTCATCTCCATCCTGGGGAGTAGCGGATCGGGCAAGAGCACGCTGTTGCGATGTCTCAATTTCCTTGAACCGCCGAATGAGGGCGAAATCTGGATCGGGGGGCGGCAAATCCAGGCGCGCGCCGGCGCAACCGGGCAGCGGGAAATCAACGCGCTGCGCATCAATCTCGGCATGGTCTTCCAGACATTCAATCTCTGGCTTCACAAGACCGTGCTCGAGAACATCGTGGAAGCGCCCATTCATGTTCTCGGTCTCAGCAAACCGGAGGCCCAGCTTCGCGCCGAGGAGCTGTTGCTCAAGGTCGGCCTGGCGGACAAGCGACATGCCTATCCCTCCCAGCTTTCCGGAGGGCAGCAACAGCGCATCGCAATCGCACGTGCGCTGGCCATGGAACCGGAAATCCTGTTGTTCGACGAGCCCACCTCCGCTCTCGACCCGGAGCTGGTCGGGGACGTGCTGAAGGTGATCCGGGCGCTGGCTGACGAAGGCCGCACCATGCTCATCGTTACCCACGAACTCAACTTCGCCCGGCAGGTATCGAACCGGATCGTGTTCCTCCATGAGGGGCAGATCGAAGAAGAAGGTCCGCCTGACGCCTTTTTTACCCATCCATCGTCGCCACGGGTAAGGCAGTTCCTTTCGTCCCAGCGTGACGGGTATCACCGATGACGTTGCTGCAGGGATTTGGCGACCAGATCATTGCCGGAGCAATCACGACATTGCAGGTCGCACTGACCAGCCTCGTGCTCGGCATCGCAGTTGGTCTGTGCGGGGCCATGGCAAAAGTCAGCGGGATCGGCGCCCTGCGGTGGCTCGCAGATGGCTACACAACAATCGTCCGCGGCATTCCCGAGCTCCTGATCATCCTGATCCTGTTTTTTGGAGGCACGGTTGCGCTGAGCGCGCTTTTTGGCCGGTATGTCGAGGTCGATGCGTTTGCGGCCGGCGTGTTCGCACTGACGATTGTCTTCGGGGCCTATGCCACGGAGGTGTTCAGAGCCGCACTTCTGGCCGTGCCCAGAAGTCAGATCGAGGCCGCCCATGCGCTTGCGCTGTCGAGAGCTCTCACGTTTCGCCTGGTCATCCTGCCACAAATGTGGCGATACGCGTTGCCCGGCCTGGGCAACCTCTGGCTCACACTCCTCAAGGACACCGCGCTGATTTCCGTCGTGGGGCTCGAGGACCTCATGCGCAAGGCCAGTGTGGCGGCCGGCGCGACGCATGATCCGCTGACCTTCTACCTGATCGCCGCAGCCCTCTATCTGACATTCACCTCCGTCTCGCTGGTTGGCCTGGCGCTGCTCGAGCAGCGCGCCGGCCGGGGCGTGCGCATCTCAGAGTAAGAAAACGACCATGAACTGGTACCTTGTCATTGACGTCATGCCGCGACTGCTGAGCGGCGCACTCCTGACCTTACAGCTGGCCGCCCTTTCCGTTCTTGCCGGGCTCGTAGTCGCCTTGCCGCTTTCGCTGTTACGGTCATCGTCTTCGGGCGCGCTTTCACGCCCGGTCCTTGCTTACACATTTGTGTTCCGCGGCACGCCCCTGCTCGTTCAGCTGTTTGTGATTTACTACGGCGCGGGTCAGATCGAGTGGATCCGGTCAACCTCTGCCTGGACCATTCTCAGAGAGCCGTACTGGTGCGCTCTGATCGCGTTCTCGCTCAACAATGCCGCCTAAACCACGGAGATCCTGCGCGGCGGGATACGTGCCGTTCCTGCAGGAGAGGTCGAGGCCGCAAAAGCACTCGGCATGTCGTACTCGTTGCGCACCCGGCGGATCGTGCTGCCGATCGCCTTTCGGCTGGCCCTGCCCGCCTATGCCAACGAGGTGGTCCTGATGCTCAAGGCAAGCTCTCTTGCCAGCACCATCACCATCATGGAGCTGACTGGAACCTCACGCAAGATCGTCGCACAGACCTTTTCGCCCTATGAGGTCTTCATTTCTGCGGCCCTCATCTACCTTGCGATCACATTTGTCGTCGTCAGGGCATTCGCTCGGCTGGAGCGTTATCTTGCGCATCACCTTGAGCGCGCCGAGAAGAACACCGGCGGCAAGGACCTTGTGCATAAGGACCCGGCGCCTAAGGGCCCCGCGCAAGAGCTCGATCGCGATACGGTGCTGCGGCAGGAGGCGAGATGATGGTGCAATCGTCTTCATGCGGGACATATCATCCCGGCCACATCGGCGATCCGGCATTAAGGGGAAGCTGGTATGAAATCGACCTCGGCGCCATCCGCCACAATTACCGTCAGTTGCGGGCGTGCCTTCTGCCCGAGGTCAAGATCTATGCCTGCCTCAAGCGCAATGGCTATGGCTGCGGTGCAGCCGGGGTTGCGGCAGCGCTGGCATCAGAAGGTGTGCACGGCTTTGCGGTCGCCTCGATACTTGACGCCATATCCATGCGAAGCACGGGCATCACGGGCCCGATCCTGCTCTACCCGGGCGTACTGCCGACTGCCTGGCCAACGATCGAGGCGCTCGATCTCACCATAAGCATTTCGAGCATCGAGGAACTCGAGCGGTGGCGCGCCCGAAGGTCGAACATCCGCGTCTTCATCAAGGTTGATCTCGGCTTCTTTCGCGCCGGCGCAACTCCGCGTGAGGCTGTCAGACTTCTTGCCCTGGCTTCTGCCTGTCGCGACGTGCGGCTGGAGGGGGTCTATGCCCATCTGAGTGAACTGCCGACATCAAGGGCGTCGGACGCGACCGAACAGTTCAACCGCATGCTTGCGATACTCAAGGAGGCTGACGCGAGAGGCATCCGCCCCGAAGTGGCGATGATTTCAAGCACGGAGAGCGTGCTCAATCACCCGGAGATGGACCTCGACGCGGTCGATCCCGGAGCCTTGCTGGTTGGTCTGTCCGAGGCAACCGGTCCGATCCGGCAGCTGGCCTTGCGGCCGGCCCTCAAGACCATTTCGACGAGCCTCGTCGCCGTGAAGCATGTTGACGCATCGCTTGGTCCGGTCCCGGAGATTCCCGGCTTTCATGCCGGCATGAGGCTGGGTGTCGTGAACTTCGGCTGGGGGGACGGATATCCACGAAAGGTCCCCGACAAAGCCCAGGCTCTGGTCGGGGGGAAAAGGGTGAGGCTTCTGCCTCCCGCCCATCTCGAACATCTTCGCGTCGATCTGACGGAGGTTCCCGAAGCCCGTTTCGGAGACCAGGTCGTGCTTATGGGACGACAGGGCGGCGAGGAGATAACGCATGAGGAACTGGCTTGCCTATGGGGAACCGACCTCGTCGGGCTTTACGGCCAGCTACGGGACCATGTGCCACGGATCTACACCTGAGGACAAACCGCAACGGAAGGAAGTACGATGAAAACACTCAAGCTGATGATGTACGCCGTGATCGCCACGGCGATAGCTTCTCTGGCACAGGCCCAGGACAACAGGACGATCCGGATCGCAACAGAGGGCGCCTTTCCGCCTTGGAACGCGGTCGATACATCCGGCAACCCTATCGGGTTCGACATTGATGTCGGGGCTGCGTTGTGCGAACGCGCCAAGCTGGACTGCGAGTTTCAGACGCAAGCCTGGGACGGGATCATTCCAGGGCTTACCGTGGGAAAATACGATGCGGTCATGGCCGGCATGTCAATTACTCAGAAGCGAAAGCAGGTTATCGCGTTCTCCGACCCCTATGCGCTGACATCCAACTACTTTGTCGTTCGCAAGGCACTTGACCTGCCCGCCCTGGATGACAGGACAAGGATCGATCTCTCAAGCGAGACCGAGAAAGGCCGGCAGGCGCTCGAAGCCTTGAAGAAAAACCTGAAGGGAACCACCATCGGCGTCCAGGGCTCGACCAACGCCGAAGCCTTTGTCCAGGCGCACTTGAGCGATGAGGTGGAGATCCGCACCTATGACAAGCAGGACAACCTCAATCTCGACCTCGTCGCCGGAAGGATCGACGGGGGACTTGCGGACTTCTCGGTCTGGAAGGCCTTTCTGGAGTCGAGAGACGGCGCTTCTGCCGAGCTCTACGGCCCCAGAATTTCCGGCGGACTATTCGGTCCGGGCGTGGGTATCGGCCTGCGAAAGGAGGACACGGCTCTCGCCTCGAAGTTCAACGACGCGATCAAGGCCATCGCAGCGGATGGCACCTTGAAGGCAATAAGCCTCAAGTGGTTCGGTACAGACGTCGCCCCCCAATAGAACGACAACTGACAAAAGGCCGCCACGCGAATGCTCTCGTCTGGCGGCCCTGGCCATCCTGATCCGCTGCAACGCAAGGTCACGCGTTGCCCAGCGGATCCAGACAGAAAATGTGAATACGACAGCGTTTGCCTTCAAGCGGCACCGCCGCCCCCTGCATGACAATGAAGAGTACCGGAGAAATCAGCATAGCGACGCCGCTCCGGCGGGATTTCGGGCGTTCTCGACACAGCACGGGCGGTACAAGGTCAGCCGCAGGAGCCTCAGCATAGCGCCCGCAGGGGAGGCGGAACCGACTGACCCCGCCCGGGTTGTTCCGTTTGCAGCAGCCACCGCAGCGACAGTTCGAACCCAATCTCGTCAGCACTCTGCTGACAAAGCAAACCGTCCCGACACATGTCTGGACAAGGATTCCATCGCGCAACGGGAATGGTGGGTTTGCGTGGACAGTCTACTGCAGCGATAAGCGGTCGATGATTCCGGATCTGGTGCTGTCCGCACATGGGCAACGGCTCCCGGCCTTCCCAGTGAAATTGCGAAAGTTGTGGGGAGCAATCCCCCGCTCCAAATCGAAATCCCGTGACGTACCGTCATGCATACTCGGTCAACCGAGCAACACGTCGATTTCCTTCGCATCAACCAATGTCGTGATTTCCGAATAGAGATCGATCTGTCGGCCGGGCGCTGAGATCGAGATGACCAGCGCGTAACGCGCCTTGTCGGCTATGCGCTTCTGCCCAACATGTGACTTCCACCAGCCGCCGACGGGGTAAACGGCAATAGCATCGTGCCCGGCGAGGTCGATCGCGCGTCCGCGCCAGAGATCGCAATGGAGGGAACCCGCCTGGATCGACTTGGGACCGAGCAGCCAGCAGCTCGTTTCGCCGTCGGCCTCCGTGCCGTCCTTTGCTTGGCTCGCGGAAATTCGGCTGCGGAATCGGGCGCTCGTCTCGTTACGTTTCTTCATATCGAAGCGTAGTCCGAAGGAACGATAGGTGTCCGGACGGGTAGCAGCTTTTCCGGTTAGGTTGGGCTCGACGAAGTAGGACAATGACACCTTCATCGTGACGATTTCGTTTTCGAGCTGCTCCAGCGCCGTCTTGGGCCAAGGGAGATCATAGAAATGCATTTCATTGAACACGCCGGTACGGCCGTCCGCACCTATCGCGAAGGGCTGTATTTCCGCCTGAGCAACAAGCGTAGCATCATTTCGCGCCGAGAGGATCGCACGGTCGATGTCTGGAACGCCGTATCCGAATTCGCGAAGCATTGCCTGCTTCTTCGCCTTAGTTGCGGCCTTGCCCGTTTTCCAGTGCGAGCCTGAGCCGATGAACTTTTTTCGGATCGGCTCGGGCCAGCGAGCGGAGTCGACGATGAGCGCGCGATGCGTTTCCGGCCAGAGGTCGGGCCGAGCGGCCTGCAGCCGACCGACAAAATTGCCGGCCATACCTGCGGCGGCGCTGGTCGCCCAGAATGGAACCAAAGGCTCGCCCGCCACATCTGACCCCGCTGATAGAAGTGACACGGACGGGTTCCAGCCGCAGAAGCCGGTGGTGTCGGACATCATGTTTCCTGCCTCGAACAGCACCTCGGGCTTGATCGGGGTCAGGTCGTCGGGAAGCGACTGAGAGCCGCGGCTGAACGGGCTGCGATGATTGGCAGGGACCGCCGCCTGAAGCACGGGAGGCGGTGCCGGCGGTTGTTCCTTGCAGGTGAAGCCGCCGATGGTGAGCGCGTTCCAGCTTTGCGACGGATCTTCCAACGGTTGAGAGGGCAGAACGTCCACGGCCATCCCGCCGGAGACGTTTCCGGTGGCGACGACCATCAGGCGCTTGGGTCGTTCGGATGCCGCAACTCTGTCGTCAACCTCGCCAGGCATAGCCCCGGCGATGATCTGATCCAGCGCACCGCTCCAGGTCGATGGTCGGCTGGGCGGGAAGTCCGTCGCGGAGGTCGCGATGCAGAAACTGCGCAGTGCGTCCGGTCGCTCGATCTCGACCGCACTGACCGCGCCTTGCGTGACAAACCCGTAGCTGGGCGGCTTGGTTGGCGGAAATCCGTGCGGTGGTAACAGTTTCATGGATTCCGCGCCGTGCGTCAGCGTGACCGGACGCGCGTCGTTCATCAAGGGTTCTAGATCGCCGTAAAGGACGAGGCCTGCCAGCGGTGTGCCGTGACCGCCGTTCGGCTGATGATCGTCGGCGCCCCAAGCAGCATCATAGGCCCACGCGCCACGCAGGCCGAGAGCGATCAGGGGATGGGCGGCTGCAACGCCCGTGTCGAGCGTGCAAACCACCGGGGCATCGTGCGCGGGCGCCGAGACCCTCTGGGACAATTCGGCGACCCAATCATGCTGACCCAGACCTGTCTCTCCACGATCGAGAAACGGTTCGATCGTTCCTGTCGCACGCCTGATCTCGGTGATGGCGCCCGGTACGCGCGTTGCGAAGAGCGCAACCGTTGCGGCAGTGCCGTGCAGAAACAGGACGGTCGTGTCGGGGAAGATCAGGCGGTCGTCATGAACATCGATATTCGCATTGCGCGCCGCGTTGACGAGGCGATCCGCTAAGGCGACAGGCTGGCGAACCCACAGCTCCCACCAAACGATGTCCGGCGCGGCAAGGTCCACCGAGCCCGTGAACAATGATCCGGTGTCAATCGCCCGGACCTCCTCAACTACCTCGAAGCGCTCGATATCAGGCCGTCGTTGATTTCCCGGATCGCGGCCATATTCACTGATACGGCCCTGCAGGAAGGCGCGTGCATCATCCGGTACAAACAGCAATGCGCTCTCTGTGCGGTCGTCGTTCCTTTCGGAACGGAGCACCACCACGTCCTGCGTAGGAAACTCAAGCGCTGTTGGAACCTTGACCGCCTTGGTCCGGGAGTCCTCGGCCGGCGGCAATGTTGTGATCTCAATAATCATGCCGGATTTCAGGCCCTGAACGGCGAGACGCAGATCATCGGCCGGCAACGGAACATCTCCGAGCGCAGCGGCCAGCTGGTCAAGCAGATGCTTGGCGTGAGCAGCATAGTCGTTCCGAAGCGGTTTGCGCTCCTGATTGCGTGATGGGAAGGTGTACGCTGCCGTCTCTCGGAAAACGTCGATCGGTATATGCTGACGGTCTCTCGTGTCGAAATTATCTGGCTCCGCCATAAGTGCTTGCTCGTTTGTTCGAGTTCCAGTCGATCCGTTGGCGGAGCCTGCCTAACTGCTAGATTGACGACGGAACTTACCCTTTAATGTTTGTCGATTCTCCAAAGCGCGTTGTAGCGCTTCAGGCGAGGCCTTCGACGCCCCTTCTAGGATGGCGTCCTTCACGACGGCATCTGCGGCACGAACCAGTTCGCCTTGGCTGAGCCCCTCAAGTGTCGTTTCGAGCGCTGGCCACGCCTTTGCGGCGAATTTGAACTTGCCAAGCCGGCGCTCAATGATGGCGCGGGCGGCTGCGACGTCCGGCAGGGTGTATTCGATCACCTCATCGAAGCGTCGCGCCAGCGCTTCATCGAGGATTTCAACGTGGTTCGTCGCCGCCAGCACGAGGCTGTCGGTCGAGTTTGGCTCTTCCATAAAGGCCAGAACCGAGTTCAACACCCGGCGGATCTCGCCGACATCGTTCGGATCACCCCGGCGAGCGCCGATCGCGTCGAATTCGTCGAGCAAATAGACACCGCGTGTTTGCGCGATCTGATCGAACAGCAGTCGCATCTTGCCGGCTGTCTCGCCGAAGAAGCGGCTGAACAAGGCTTCGAGACGCACGGTGAAGAGCGGCAGACGCAATTCCCCTGCGAGCGCCGAGGCCGTCATAGTCTTACCTGTGCCGGGCAGACCCACAAGCAGCATATGCGTCGCCGGCGTCTGGCCGTGTTCGCGCAGGGTTGCGCGTTCCTGTTGCTGGCGAACGATTCGTCGAAGCCGTGCGGCGATATCGTCCGACAGCACCATGCTCGACAGCGTGACCTTGGGATAGGCGCTCTCGACGAGACCCTGCAATTCGCCCCGAGGCCGAGCTAGCGGAATCGGTGTCTGCCCACCTGCGGGCTTTCCGACATGGCGCTGGTCTCGAGCCTTCTGGACGAGGCGCTTCAACTTTTCGGCATCATCTGCACGACCTTGACGCGCTTCCTGTGCGGCGATCTGCAAGGCAATCGACAGAAACTGATCTTCATCTCCGTCGATATGCGAATTGAGGAGCGCGAGGATTTGCTTGGCAGACATGCTCGTCTCCTTTCTTCGATTCGGCCGCACTATACTATCAGATGCCTTCAATGCCAGGAGCTATCATCGGCTCAGGGTGACGGTAGCTCAGAAGGACCCCAAATGCCAACGTTTCCTGTGGTTCTCCGACGCTAAAGATCGACAGGGAAATATCTGGGCTTTTCCGATACACGCCTGCACTAGAGGTATGGTGATCGGCACCGACCATACCGATCGTCCGAAACAGCTGTCGATACCCACGCGATTGCCGCCAAAGCCATCGACATCCGTGCGCCTTGGAAAACCTCCATCAACTTCAAAGAGTTATAACGATATCGTAGCGCTCATCTTCATCGGGTGTGGCCCGCCGGAGAAGTTTTGAAACAGTATTTCATATATCGAACGCCCTGCGGATTTCTGCTTTATTGCGGGTGGTTTGCGAAAGCGGAACGCCAGCTCCTGGCCCCACTTCGGTCTTTCGTTTACCTCGCAGCGAATGCCCGGCTCTGTCCGAACGGGCGGTCCATTCGGGACCGGTTAGCGTCGCCGGATGCAGCCAGCGAGGCGCTAAAATTCGTGTCCGGGCGTGATCTGGAATCTGTAAGCCTCCATGAGATCCAGGTATTGCCTCTAGAGGAAGCGAAGCAGGATGTCGGAGGGGGCGGCTTTGCCCTCCAGGAAAGCACCCTGCCCTGTCGGTTCAGTGAAAAACTGACACCCCCGGTTTGCGTGAAAGTGCCAGAATACGACAATCCTGCCGCGATCCTGGCTACTGGCCACACTTTTCCGTGTTGGCGCTCTAGCGATGTTGCTTCCTGTCGGCTATTTTCCGCCGCGAGGCAGTACGCGCTGTCTTGGGGCTTGGAAACCCCTCGGTGCGACAGGTGCTGGTCGATTCAGCACCAAACTCTCTGACCTTTGGGTCGGGGAGCCTGTGGCGTATGTCCAGGTTCCTCGGAACTAAAGGCCATAGGGCTGTCACCGACAGTTTCCAACTCCCCGATCAGTCGGAGGTACTAGTGAGTTCGCGGGGGCGCACCGCGAGAAACTCACCTTTCCGGGGAGCGGCCGATGCAACATCGGAAGATTGCGTCAACATCCAGATTTCCGACAGCTGGCGACAGGTCTGCAGGGCACTCCGTCAAACAAGCGCCTCACCCAGCCGACATGCATGTCGGCCGACAGATCACGGCAATCCGCATCCATTCCGACTTTTCGCAGCAGCGGCTCGCCGACGAGATTGGCATCACCTATCAGCAGCTCCAGAAATACGAAAGCGGCAGGAACCGCGTGAGCGCTTCCATGCTCTATGAGATAGGCACCGCGCTGGGAGTTCCCGCCGGCCGGTTCTTCGAAGGCCTGCCCGGCAACGTGAGCGCAGAGGGCGAGCCCCCGCAAATAGTTGCTGATGAGCGCATCGTCTTCATCGCCAGCGCCCAGGGGCGCCGGCTGACGGAAGGGCTGATGCGGCTCAGTCCGGACGTGCGCTCCCGTCTATCTTCGCTGATCACGGCTCTGGCCAAAGACATGTCACAAGCCGATGGGGCGAGTTCCAGATGACCCGGGAACTCGCCGCTGCCTTCACGACGTTCAAGGCCGGCAGCTGCCGGACCCTGTCGCGCGAGAGCAAATCCTGGGGCCGTGTACGGGCTGAGCGGGTTCAACGAACCGGCCTCAAGAAAGAGGAGACGTCCCTCACCTCGCGTGATCATCTCGTTCTCCTCAATCTGAAAGGGAACTCCGAGCGAGGTGATTATTGCCTGGACGGCAAGCCGGCCGGCTTCGCCCGGCGAAGGCCCGGATCGATCCTGTTCGTTCCTGCGGGGTGTCACTGGAAGGGTTGGGAAGCCGGTGCGTCCTCGGCCGCCTACCTGTCGATCACAATAGATCCAGCCAGAGTGTCGGAACTGCTCGGTCGGGACAAGGTGCGCAGGCATCCGGCACTATCCCCGGATCTGGGCTTCGAAGATCCGGCGGTGATGCACGCGGTGCGGGGGATAGGGGCGGAGATTCATGATCAAAGCCCCCTGAGCACGCTGCTTGTCGAAAGCTATGTGTCGGCGATCTTCATTCAGTTGTTTCGCAAGCAGACAAACGATCCCGCTATCCACAAGGCCGGTGGCCTGGCACCAAGGAGCTTCAATCGGGTCATGGAGAAAATCGATCAGGATCTCGCCGTCGATCTGTCTCTTTCACAGCTTGCGGACGTCGCTGGCGTCAGCATTCCGCATTTCTGCAGGGCCTTCAAGCAGATGACCGGCTCCCCTCCATATGCCTTTATCATCGGGCGCCGGATCGAGCGGGCAAAGGAACGTCTGCGTAGCTCGGACATGGCCATCACCGACATAGCGCTGGATTGCGGCTTCTCGAGTTCGAGCCACTTTGCAAATGGATTTCGTCGCGAGGTCGGCATGTCGCCGGCGGCCTATCGCAGATCATTCCGGCAATAGCAACATCGGAAAAAGGCCCCGCCTTGCGGCGAGGCCCTTGTCCTTGGGGGAGATCAGTCGCGGTTGGTGTTCGGGCGCGACCAGATCAGCTGCATGCCCTCGTCGCCTTCCACCTCGACCAGGGTGGCGTAGATCGGTGCCGGAAAGCTCGGGTCGTCCAGCTTGACCGAGAGGTAGTCGCGTTCGGTTTCCTTGGCCTGCTTCTGCCAGGCGGCGCCCAGTTCGACGGCGCCGGAGAAGATGCGGAACTGCGGGCCGTTGTCGGAGGGGTTTTCGACGCGCTCGAAGCGGGCCTTGACGTTGAGTGCGAGGGTCTTGATCTGGCCGGTGAAGCCGTTCTTGGTGGTGGTGAAAGTGCCGATGTTTG
>CEQG01034892.1_pt1 | contig 31504 bp, 33 predicted proteins | sample 350301 | NCBI WGS metagenome assembly CEQG01 (sample SAMEA2621242, study PRJEB7988) | marine metagenome | isolation source: saline water (ENVO:00002010), including | reverse complement strand
TATATTGTGGGCTTACATTAAAAACAAGCTGTCGGCAATGTGGGCTACAGTGGTAGTAGGGCTACTTATGGTGGGAGACTTGTATATGATTGACCGCAACTATGTTAACAATGACGATTTTGTAAGTGCCCGCGAAATGGATGCACCTTTCCAGGCAACGGAAGCCGACCAGTTTATTTTAGAAGATACAACTTATTACAGGGTATATGAGCCTCAGGGCAGGCTGCAGGCACGCACGTCTTACTTCCATAACTCTGTTGGTGGTTATAGTGCCGTGAGGCCGCAAAGGATGGACCAGCTTTTTAATTACTTGGTAGATCCGAGAGTTAATGCTGTTTTAAATACTATCAACCCAGAAACGATGGAAATAGGAAAGCCGTTCCCGGTACTTAACCTGCTCAACATAAAGTACATGATTTTGCAGGCAGGAGAGGGGCAAAATGTACCTATCATAAATCCGTATGCCAATGGGCCTGCATGGTTTGTTAACAGCGTAAAACCGGTTACTACTGCCGATGAAGAGCTCAAATCGCTTGAAAAGCTGGACAGTTGGAATGTAGCGGTAATCAATAAAAAAGACTATCCTGAAGCTGTCCAAAAAACCAGCTATCCTGCTGATAGTACGGCAACCATAACATTAAAAGAACACAAGCCTAATTATCTTAAATATTCAACAGATAATGATAACGAAGGTTTAGCGGTATTTTCTGAAATGTATTATACAAATGGCTGGAAGTCGTATATAGATGGTAAGGAGATGCCGCATTTCAGGGCAAATTTTGTTCTGCGGGCTATGAAAGTACCTGCAGGCAAACATACTATAGAATTTAAGTTTGAGCCGGAAGTAGTAAAAACGGGCAGTAATATTGCATTAATGAGCAGTATAGGCATGATACTTTTAATAACTGGCGGTATTTATATGGCAGTACGTAAACCTCAAGTAGGTAAACAGGAATAATGTATGGCTGATAAGGATACAAACAGCAATAAGGTTTTAATAATTACCTACTACTGGCCCCCTGCCGGTGGCCCGGGGGTACAGCGCTGGCTTAAGTTTGTAAAGTACCTTCCTGACTTTGGTATAGAGCCTGTTGTTTATGTCCCTGAAAACCCTACTTATCCATTAATTGATAAAGGTCTGCAGGATGAGGTAAACCCTCAGGCTGTTATCATTAAAAAGCGAATAACAGAGCCTTACAACTGGGCATCTGCATTCTCCAAAAAAAGCACTAAAGATATAAGTTCGGGTATCATTCCTGATAAAAAAAAGCAGTCGCTTTTACAGCGACTTATGCTGTGGGTTAGGGGGAATCTTTTTATTCCCGATGCAAGGGTGCTGTGGGTAAAGCCTTCTGTTGCTTATCTTAAAGATTATATTGCTAAGCAAGGCATTAAAACAGTAATCACTACCGGCCCGCCACACAGCCTGCACCTGATAGGGCTTCAGCTTAAAAAGGAAAAAGGCATTAAATGGGTGGCCGATTTCAGGGACCCTTGGACGACCATTGGCTATCATAAAGAGCTTAAGCTGGGCAAGGCTGCCGCGAAGAAGCACAAAGAGCTGGAGCATGAGGTATTGAATACCGCCGACCACGTTATTGTTACCAGCCCAACCACTAAAAAAGAATTTGAAGCTATAACAACCAGGCCTGTAACGGTTATTACCAATGGGTATGATGTAGAGAACATAGAAAGGCAAACACCTGATGAAAAATTCACGCTTGCCCATATCGGCTCATTTCTATCAGAGCGCAACCCGTTGGCTTTATGGCAGGCATTGCAGGAACTTGTAATTGAAAATGAAGACTTTAAGCAGGCTTTTCAGCTAAAGCTGATAGGGGCGGTAAGTGCAGAGGTTTTAACGTCGATTAACAGCTCAGGGCTTTCAGGCTTTGTGAATAACATGGGCTATGTGTCGCACAGTACAGCCTTGGCAGAGCAGCGCAAATCTCAGGTTTTACTTTTGGTAGAGATTGATTCTGAAGCTACGAAATGTATTATTCCTGGTAAGTTGTTCGAATACATGGCTGCCGAACGCCCAATTCTTGCCATTGGCCCCAATGGTGCGGACTTTGCCGAGATAATGAAAGCCACAAATACAGGTGTATTTGCTACCTATACTGAAAAAGACAGGATAAAAGATACATTAATGGAGTATTTCAATAAATATAAAGATGGAAAGTTAAAAGCAAATGCTGTTGGCTTACAGGGGTATTCACGTAAAAACCTCACTGCGAAACTGGCAGAGTTGCTGAAACAGCTTTAAAATAAAATCCCGCCTGCCTCTTATGAAGGACAGACGGGACTTAACAAACCAACCAACCAATTATTAACAAATCTCAAAAAGTAATCCTGAGATTCATATTGTATAGTACAAGTTACATGCCAAACTTAGAGTAAGTGTAACTTTTTTTATTACTATTGATGTTAAAGTTTAAAAATAAAAACCACCTGAATCAGATGGTCTTATAACTATTGAAAGTTTTTTGATTGATGATTATTTTATAGTAAGACGCTTTACAACTGACTAAGGTTGCATCAGTACTGTTATTTTTTGCCATAAAAAAGCTGCCTTTGTTCGGGCAGCTTTGATAGTTTTATTTTCAAGGGTTTATTCCTGCATGGTGTGGTAAACGTTCATCACATCATCGTCTTCCTCAATTTTCTCCAATAGCTTTTCAACATCGGCAACCTGCTCAGGTGTAAGCTCTTTTGTTACCTGTGGAATCCTGTCAAACCCTGATGAAAGTATTTCTATATTCCTGTTCTCAAGTTCTTTTTGTATCGCGCCAAAGCTGCCGAAAGGGGCATACATTACAATACCATCTTCATCAGCAAAAATTTCTTCTACGCCAAAATCTATCATCTCAAGCTCAAGCGCTTCCACATCAAGGCCTTCAGCCGGAATACGAAAATTACAGGTATGGTCGAACATAAATTCTACTGAACCCTGTGTGCCCATTGTGCCGTTACATTTATTAAAATAGCTGCGGATGTTGGCAACTGTACGGTTATTGTTGTCAGTAGCTGTTTCTATAAGTATGGCAATGCCGTGTGGTGCATAGCCTTCAAACAATACTTCTTTATAGTTGGCAGTATCTTTATCAGATGCTTTTTTAATAGCACGCTCAACATTGTCTTTCGGCATGTTGGCTGCCTTGGCGTTTTGCATAACCGCCCTTAGCCTTGCGTTGGTTTCGGGGTTAGGACCGCCTTCCTTTACAGCAATAACAATATCTTTACCTATTCTGGTAAATGTTTTGGCCATTGCAGACCAACGCTTCATTTTTCTGGCTTTTCTAAATTCAAACGCTCTTCCCATAATTATTTTATTTGCAGCACAAAAATAAACTTATTCGCTGTTTTTGCAAAAAATATAAAACGGCTTTTATTTTTGTCCGCCCGAAAGGTGTACAAGGTCGGTTATTATGGCAACGCCCTCTGCTATAAAAAGATCTGTTTTTATAGATTTACGTTTGTATTCGTTCATACTCACATAAAAATCATCCTTACTTTTTATTGCAGTAGTTTCTTTTATGTTTAAAGCTGTTTCTTTCTCTGCTATAGTTTTAATTTTTTGCCATAGCGTGTCGGTAGCATGCACATCATCAAAAACAGCTGTAAAACTTACCGGTAAAGGTGCTTTAGTACCTTTATATAGGGCATCAATTTTGGTATTAAGCGCTTTTATTTCAGTAAAATCTTTATTGGCAGATACCCGCCCGCGGCTTAATTCAGCAGCTTTTTCTAAATTTTGCAAAGGCATTTTCCTGAATTCTTCAGATTCTGCAAGGCTATCGTTTAGCATTGCTGTAGGCTGGCTGCTCTCTCGTGGTGCAATACTTTCAAACAGCAGGGGGAGTTCTACATCAGGCACTATGCCTGTATATTGGCTGCTTTTTCCTGTTATACGGTAAAACTTATCTATAGATACTTTTACAAAATCCTGGTTGTTGCTGTTTTCGCTGAGCGGTAAAATGGTTTGCATGCTGGCTTTGCCCATAGTGGTGCTGCCCACTATGAGCGCACGGTTATAGTCCTGCAATACCCCTGAGAAAAATTCGCTTGCCGAAGCAGAAAAACCGTTTACTAATACTACCATAGGGCCATTGTAAAGCATTCCCCGGTTATAGTCCTGTATGGTGTTGGTGTAATTGTCTTTATCTTTTATTATGCCTACAGGCCCAAAATTGATGAACATACCCGCCATGCTTATAGCCTCGTCCATAGAGCCGCCCCCATTATATTGTAAATCTATAATAAGGCCTTTTATACCATGTTTTTTAAGTTTGGTAACTTCTTTAGCCACATCTTCGGCACAGCCTTTCATTCCGGTATTATCAAATGCGGAGTAGAAACTGGGTATTTTTATATAACCGACAGGTATTTCATTTCCAAGTACGTAGCTGTAAACGCTGTGATCATCAGATTTCATTATTGTCTTTTCCAGGTTTACAGAATATATAGTGCCGTCTTTTTTGCGCAGTGTAAGCTCCACATTACGGTAAGTATCAGAAAAAACAATATCGGTAATCGCCTCCATATCGGTACACGACACTGCATATTCTATATCATTTGCGGCAAGTTTAAGTATCTGGTCGCCTTTGTCTATTTTCGAGGTTTTATAGGCGGGCCCACCCGGCACCACATCTTCCACAATTATTTCTTTTTTATCGTTTTGGCTAACATAAATGCCTAGTGAATAATTTTCGGTTATCAGGCTTGACACAAATGATGCTTTTTCATCATAATTAAAATAAGTGGAGTGGGGGTCAAAATAAGCGCAAAATGCAGTATAGAACCTGTTGTATATATTGTTTTCAAAACCTTCTTTCGGTTTTAGCTGAGCATTAGCACGGCAAAAATAGTTTTCACGTATTTTATCTTTAGCCCGCATGCTTAGCTCTGGCAAATGTGCTGCAAGTGAATCTTTGTCTTTACTCAGTTTTGCTACATCCTCAAGTATATCCAGGATTATTTTTTTGCGGATAAACTTCCTGCTTACGGAAATATCTTTATTATAAGGAAAAGCTCTTTTAGAGAAAAAAACAGTATCGGTGGTATTAAGGGGCAGCTCGGTGTCAAAAAGCTCTGAAGCTATTTGCCTGTTACGCTCCAGCGCCATTTTATAAGTTGTGATAAAATCGCTGAAAAAAGAGCAATCTCCGCTTTTAAGGTAATCATCAATTTTATAACGGTGCACCAAGAGCTTTTCATAATCTTCCTGCAGGAAAAGAATATGATTTTCATCAAGCCCTTCCACCACCGTATTAAAAACATAAACCGACAGGCTGTCGTCTATCGGTTTAGGCTGTATATGCCGCGTTTGCAGCACATAGCTTATTTTAGAGAAAACATCGCACGCGTTTTTATGTTCCTGTGCTGTTGCAGATACAAACAGCAGTAAAGCAAGTGCGGCGATATTTTTCATAAGCATTATTTTTTATAGAACGGGAGCTTAACCACCTTTGCAGGCACGTCGTTCTTCCTTATCCTGATGTATATTTCGCTGCCTTCGGCCGCATACTCGGCAGGTACATACCCCATACCGATACCTTTATTTAAAGATGGCGACATAGTACCCGATGTTACTTTGCCAATCACGTTACCTTCTTTATCAGCAATTTCATAATCGTGCCTTGGTATTCCGCGTTCGGTAATCTCAAAACCTACCAGCTTTCTTTTTACGCCTTCTTCTTTTTGCTTTTTCAGCGCCTCTGAGTTGGTGAAATCTTTGGTAAACTTGGTTATCCAGCCAAGTCCTGCTTCAAGCGGAGAGGTAGTATCATCTATATCGTTACCGTAAAGGCAGAAGCCCATTTCCAGCCTTAGTGTGTCCCTCGCTGCAAGGCCTATTGGCTTAATGCCGTATGATGCGCCTGCTTCAAACACCTTGTTCCAAATCTGTTCAATCTCAGAATTCTTTGCATATATTTCAAAACCTCCGCTACCGGTGTAGCCCGTAGCCGATATTATAACATGCTCTATACCTGCAAAATCGGCAACTTCAAAATGATAATACTTTATAGCTGAAAGATCTACAGAGGTTAATGCCTGCATGGCTTCAACAGCTTTTGGCCCCTGTATGGCAAGTAGCGAGTAGTCATCGGAAAGATTGCGCATTTCTACACCCATATCATTTTTAGATGATATCCAGTTCCAGTCTTTTTCAATATTGCTGGCGTTAACTACCAACAGGTATTTTTCTTCGTTAAAGCGGTATATAATAAGATCGTCAACAATCCCGCCATCTTCATTCGGCAGGCATGAGTATTGTGCGCGCCCGTCTGTAAGTACAGATGCATCATTGCTGCAAATTTTTTGTATCAGGCTTAATGCATTTGGGCCTGTAAGCAAAAATTCGCCCATGTGCGATACATCAAAAACACCAACACCGTTTCTTACGGTTTCGTGTTCTGCATTAACCCCTTCATATTGAACAGGCATGTTATAGCCTGCAAACGGTACCATTTTAGCACCCAGTGCTTCGTGAACGTGCGTAAGCGCAGTATTTTTCATTAGTTTGTGTTTGTTTTGTTTGATACCGCTAAAGTATTGAAAAATTAGCAAAACGCTTTTTATCCCGCAAAATAATTAGGATTACTTTAGGTAAAGCCCATACTGTAACCGACTTTATTTATTGCTAACTTTATTTTTAAAAATCTGCGCCACATGAAACTATTTACTGCCGCACAGGTAAAGGAAGCCGACAGCATAACTATAAAAAACCAACAGATATCATCACTCGACCTAATGGAACGGGCAGCCACGCAGGCATACCTCTGGCTTAAAAAAAGTTATCCTGATAAGGAAACTTTGTTTCATGTATTTTGCGGCCAGGGCAACAATGGCGGTGATGGCCTTGTAATAGCACGCCTGCTGCATGAAGACAAATACAACGTTGTTTTGGATATTGCCGAAACTGCAGGCAGTCCCACAGCTGATTTTACCGCTAACCTTGAAATGATAAAAAAAACAGGGATAGAAAAGAACAATAACCAGATGGTGCCTTATACCAAAGGTAAAGTAGTAATTGTAGATGCAATATTTGGTATCGGGCTTTCGAGGGAACCTGATGATGAGGTAAAGGCTATTATAAGCCGCATAAACAATAGTGAGGCAATAGTGGTATCCATAGATGTACCGTCGGGGCTTTTCCTTGACAGGAAGACGGATATAGCAGTACAGGCAGATTATGTGCTAACATTTCAGTGCGGAAAGCTTGCTTTCTACCTGCCTGATAATTATAAATTTGTGAATAAAGCAATAATTTTGGATATTGGGCTTGACGCTGAATATTTAAGGCAAACACGTTCTGATTATTATCTTACAGAGAGGTATGCGGCTACCAAACTCTATAAGCCGCTATTGCCCTATGCGCATAAAGGCACACAGGGACATGCACTTATAATCGGCGGTAGCTATGGCAAAATTGGTGCCGTGTGCCTCTCGGCTAAAGTTGCGCTGAAAACCGGATGCGGGCTTGTAACCGTTTTACTGCCTAAATGCGGCTACACCGTTATACAGGGCTATTTTCCTGAAGCAATGGCTGTAACAAACGGAGAAGACTTTATAGAGCAAATACATTACGATAGTAACCCTGACGCTGTGGGCATCGGTCCCGGGTTGGGGCAGGAGCCGCAAACACAACAGGCATTGTTCGAATTTTTGCGCGCGCACACCAAACCCATAGTTGTAGATGCCGATGCGCTTAATATACTTGCATCAAATAAAGAGCAGCTTAACCTTTTGCCTCCGCAAAGCATACTAACCCCGCACCCGAAAGAACTGCAAAGGCTTACAGGTGAATGGGTTGATGATTTTGATATGCTGCAAAAAATCAAAGATTTTTCAAAAAAATATAACGTAATTGTAGTTGCCAAGAATGCCCATACTATTGTGGCGTATAAAGATGAGGTACATATAAATACCAGTGGCAACGCCGCTCTGGCAACAGGCGGCAGCGGAGATGTACTTACCGGCATTATAACAAGCCTGCTGGCACAGGGTTATTCGCCTTTTACTGCCGCTGTTTTCGGGGTTTACCTGCACGGATGTACCGCAGATATTGCCATTAAAGAAATTAGTGCACAGGCTTTTACAGCTTCAGATATAATAGCTTATCTGGGTAAAGCGTATATGGAAATTGAAACCGATACACGAAATAAATGAAAAATTAATAAAAAAGTTGTTTTTTAGTTATGGATTAAGGAATTTTGACCTGTCAAACAATTCATAAAATGGAAACCATACATTACATTAGTTCCGAAATACTATCGCTTGAAATACTGAAAGATATAATTACACAGGATAAAAAACTGGCACTCTCTGAAGAGGCAAGAGTAAACATTGAAAAGTGCCGCACCTATCTTGATGAAAAAATGAAGGAGCACAGCGAGCCCATTTATGGTATTAATACAGGTTTCGGTTCTTTGTATAATGTAAAAATTTCCAATGATAATCTTTCCAAACTACAGAAAAACCTTGTAAAATCGCATGCATGCGGCACGGGTGAAGAAGTACCTTTGGCTATAGTTAAAATAATGCTGCTGCTTAAAATACAGTCGCTCAGCTATGGCAACTCCGGGGTGCAGCTACAAACTGTTGAAAGGCTTATCGAATTTTATAATAATGATATACTGCCCATTGTTTACACACAGGGTTCGCTTGGTGCTTCGGGCGACCTTGCTCCACTGGCACATCTTTCGTTGCCACTGCTTGGCGAAGGCGAAGTTTATGCCGACGGTTTCAGGCAGCCTGCTAACAAGGTACTTTCTAAAATGGGCTGGGAGCCGGTTGTGCTTAAATCTAAAGAAGGGCTTGCGCTGCTCAATGGTACACAGTTCATGGCGGCATATGGCGTTCATATACTCATCAAATCAATTAAGCTGAGTTACCTGTCAGATGTAATAGGTGCTGTTTCGTTAGAGGGGTTTGACGGCAGGATAGAACCCTTTAATGAACTTATACACCTGATAAGGCCACACAAAGGACAGATAGTTACCGCTAAGCGTATGAACGAAATTTTAGAGGGTAGTGAAATCATTGCGCAGCACAAAAAGCATGTGCAGGACCCTTACTCATTCCGTTGCATACCACAGGTGCATGGAGCCAGCAAAGATGCAATAGATTATGTAAAAAAAGTATTCCGAACCGAGATAAACTCTGTTACCGATAACCCGAACATTTTTATTGACAGTGACGAAATAATATCGGGAGGTAACTTTCACGGGCAGCCGCTTGCCCTTGCGCTTGACTTTTTAGTTATTGCCCTTGCCGAGCTTGGCAGCATATCCGAAAGACGTACCTATCAGCTTATATCAGGGTTGCGCGGCTTACCACCGTTTTTAGTGAGCAACCCGGGGTTGAATTCAGGTTTTATGATTCCGCAATATACCGCCGCAAGCATTGTGAGCCAAAACAAACAACTGGCTACACCTGCAAGCGTTGACAGCATAGTATCATCTAACGGGCAGGAAGACCATGTAAGTATGGGCGCTAATGCAGCAACAAAGGCACTTAAGGTAATTGATAACTTAGAGCGCATACTTGCCATAGAGCTTATGAATGCCAGCCAGGCAATAGAATTCAGGAGGCCGCTCAAATCAAGCGAGTTTATCGAATCGTTTATAAAATCGTACAGGGAAGAAGTGCCGCTAGTTGAGGAAGACAGGATACTGCATTATGATATAGAAAATACCATTGCATTTATACAGCATTTAGAACTTGACGAAAGCGTATTTGAATAAATAAGAAATTCCATTTCGGGCGTAGTCGGGAAATCTTCAATCAGGTTTCTCGTTTTACTTTGTTTCGCGCGAAATGGAATTCAATTTATATCTGATAATTATTACTCAAACCTGTCTGACAGGAACAATATGGTCTTGCTAAAGACTTCCTGCATTATCTGGATATTCCAGTCACCATGCCCGCCATCAGGATAAAAATTATATTCGTTATATACACCTGCCTCATCCAGCGCAGCTTTAAGCAGTGGTCCTTGTGTTGAGGGTATCAACGGGTCCTGTCCGCCAAAAAAGGAAAGGGTAGGGGGCGCTTCTGCGGTTATATGAGCTACCGGGTTGAGTGCTTCAATCTGTTCTGCTGTTGGGTTTGCGGTACCCAGTAACGTTATAGCCGATTGCTGGTACAGCGGATGCTCGGCATAGGCCGGGTCAGTAAAATCAGCAGGGCCTACAATGTTTACAACAGCTTTTACATCATTGTCGTTATCATACTTATAGCTGTAAAGCATCGATAAATGTCCACCGGCACTTATCCCTACAAAAGCGTAGTCATCAGACAATACATAATCACTTTCTTCAAGATGCTCTATAACGCTTTTAATATCGTCAATCTGCATAGGGTAGGCAGGGTTTTGTGCAGATGCCAGCCTGTAATTCATATTTACAATAGCATGATTGGGGAATTCTGACTTAATTGTGGGGATTATAAAGTTCATATCCTCTTTTTGCCCGGCTACCCAGGAGCCGCCATGAACCAATATAATAACCTTTGTTTCATTAGTTCGGTTCTCCGGCAGATACACATCCATTTTTTGCTGATTGTGGCTGCCATAGGAAACATTGAACAGCTCTTCGGCTGCAAGAGGCGCTGTGGAACCAGAATTGTTATCATCATTAGAGCTGCAACCCGTAGTAAGGAATAAAAGCAGCAGGGGTAATAATAGTAGCTTTTTCATAGTTATTTTGTTAGTTATGTACACAATCACTACACATAACAACAATTACTATGCCCGGTATCGTTAAATAAAATACAAACTAAATAACCTTCTTAATTACGCGTAGTTTGTGCGTATGCCTGCGGGTATCAATATTATAAATGCCTAAATGATCAAGCCTGTCAATACGTACTTTGCCGTGGGCATGTATAATGTAGTTGTCTTCCATTATGATGCCTACATGTATAATAGTGCCTTCCTCGTTATCAAAAAAAGCAAGGTCTCCCGCTTCGCTTTCTTCTATAAAACTTAGTGCCTCTCCCTGTGTGGCCTGTTGTGAAGCATCACGCAACAGCTTGTAGCCGTTTAGTTTATAAACCATTTGTGTAAAGCCTGAACAATCTATCCCGAAAGGTGTTTTGCCTCCCCATAAGTAGGGAGCGTTCAGGTACATGAATGCTGTACGCAAAAGATTATGCTTTCCGCTTACACCTGTAGCGCGTAAACCTTCAAACACATAATTTTCGGTATTGATGGTGGTATGGTCTAAAAAAGACAGAGATGCGCCAATGGGTATTGGCATCAGTTGGTTTCCGGGAGTGGTAATATACTCGATAAGGTCGGCATTTAATACTGCCGGAACTTTTTCAAGCTGCCCGTATTCGATTTCGGATATATTCCTGAACTGCTTGTTATCTATCCACCCGGTGTAGCCGTCATAAGCAAGTGCTATGCGCGACCATTTTTGGTTTTGCTCAAGTATTTTAAAGTGTTCGCCAAAAAGCACCTGCGATGTCATTTCGCTTCTGTCGCTGGGTTCAAGTCGCAGTGGCACAATAGCAAGGTTACAAATACCAAACATTATGGGTTTATATAGTATTAGTTATTAAAAAGCGTTGCTCCGGGTTAACCACAAATATAGTAGTTAATTCCGTAAGCAACGCTAATCATTATTGTTGTTTTAAGATAAGTTATCAAGGTAGTTTTACGCTTCGCGTAAAATCTTTTCCATCTTTCGGCCTTTTGCCAACTCATCTACCAGCTTATCAAGATACCTGACTTTTTTAGTTAAAGGATTTTCTATTTCCTCTATCCGATAACCGCAAATAACTCCTGTAATAAGGTTGCTGTTCGGGTTTAAGTCGGCATCATTAAAAAACTGTTCAAAAGTTACTTTTTCGTTTATAAGCTGTTGCAGCTTTTCATCAGTGAAGCCTGTAAGCCATTCTATTACACGGTGCAGTTCTTCTTTAGTCCTGTCTTTTTTCTCCACCTTAGTAAGGTAGTGCGGGTAAACAGAAGCAAATGACATGCTTGCTATACGCTCGTCGTGACTTTTCATGGCTTTACTGCTTACTTATAATTTATGCCCTTTCTATAACAATGGCAGATGCACCGCCACCGCCATTACAAATAGCTGCAGCACCTATTTTACCATTGTTTTGCTCAAGTACACTTAACAATGTAACGATTATCCTTGCGCCTGAGCAGCCCAGTGGGTGCCCAAGTGATACAGCACCACCGTTTACATTTACTTTTGCAGGGTCTAATCCAAGAATTTTAGTATTGGCGATACCCACTACAGAGAATGCCTCATTAAATTCAAAGAAATCAACATCTTCTTTGGTGATACCTGCCTTTTCAAGTGCTTTTGGTAATGCCTTAGCAGGAGATGTAGTAAACCATTTTGGCTCCTGTTCTGCATCGGCATAGCCTTTAATGTAAGCAAGCGGCTTAAGTCCAAGTTCGTTAGCTTTTTCTTCACTCATAAGTACAAGCGCTGCTGCGCCATCGTTTATAGTAGAAGCATTTGCAGCAGTTACAGTACCTTCTTTAGTAAATACCGCATTGAGTGAAGGGATTTTATCCAGTTTAACATTGGTATACTCTTCATCTTTGGTTACCATTATCGGGTCACCTTTACGTTGCGGCACAGCTACGGGAACCACTTCATTATCAAATTTACCTTCATCCCACGCACGGGCAGAACGCTGATACGATTCTATTGCAAAATTATCCTGCTCTTCGCGGCTAATTTTATATTCTGTAGCACAAAGGTCGGCACAAACACCCATTGCATTATTATCATAAGCATCGGTAAGGCCGTCCTTCTGTAGTCCGTCAATCATGGTAACTGGGCCAAATTTGCTGCCGTTCCTCATCTGCACATAGTGCGGGATAAGGCTCATACTTTCCATACCTCCTGCAACCACAACATCTGCATCGCCGCACATAATACTTTGTGCGCCCTGCATAACAGCTTTCATGCCCGATGCACATACTTTATTTACTGTTGTAGCCACAACACTGTCAGGAAGCCCGGCATGTCTTGAAGCCTGCCTTGCAGGGGCCTGTCCAACACCTGCCTGAACTACATTGCCCATAAGTACTTCCTGAACAAGGTTGCCATCAAGGTTTATTTTATTAAGCGCTCCTTTAATTGCAGCAGCCCCGAGGTGAGAAGCCGGAACAGTTGATAATGCTCCCATAAAACTGCCTATCGGCGTGCGCGCTGCAGATACTATAACTACTTTTTTATTGTTCATTTTAAAACTGTGTTATTATGGTTGATGTTGCGAAATTACTGATTTTTACCGCTTATAAAAACAAACTATTTAAAAAAATATTGATAAGTATCAATTTTTTTAATAATGGCTCATTTTTGTTATTCCCTGTATGTACAATTATTACTACTAAACACAACGCACTTATTTTAAAAAATGTTTGGCATTAGCTTAAGGCAGCCACGGCATTTCATTTTGTAATTTTATAATCTAACCATTAAAAAATTAAGTTATGTTCGGAACTATTATAGCTATAGGAATTGTTGTGCTGCTTGTAGTTTACCTGGTAGGCAAGTATAGAAAAGAACCAACAAAAGAACTGATAAAAATTGAGTCGGATGCTAAACTGCTGCACGACCTTGACCTGAGGCCCGGAGAGCAGGTGGAGCTTATCGCGCATCCCGAGCGTAATGAGGTAGATGTATTTTCTACCAGGTCTGCCGACTTAAAAGACAGGCTTGGTATTATTAAAAACCGTTTTATTTATAATAAAATCTTTAAGAGGGAAGCAGGCGCAAAAGTACACTCTGTAAACAAGCATTCTGTACTGCTGCAATTAACAGATTTAACAGCACCAACCGCATAAGTTTAACTTTATACTAATAAATTTTGTTTAATCTTGTAAAATATGCGGGTAATAGTATAAACAATTATTTATGAGGTGCTTTACCTTTACGATAGTGGTTTAATACTTCGTTTCATTTATTATTTTAGGTTGACCCCCGAAACTATTGCAGAAAACACCCGCATTTAATGCGGGTGTTTTTTTATGGTATTTTTATATCAGGTTTCCTTCTATAATGACACTGTCAATGAGGTTACTGCCAAAAGCATATGGCAACTGGTAGTATGATGACAATGGTTTGGTAATAATAAGGTTGGCGCGTTTGCCTTTGGTAATACTGCCATGTGTGGCCGATAGTCCCATTGCATAGGCCCCGTTTATAGTTGCCGCATTTATGGCCTCTTCAGGCGTCATTTTCATTTTAATGCATGCTGTAGCCACAACAAGGTTCATATTGCCGGAGGGTGTAGTACCCGGATTAAAGTCGGTAGCGAGGGCAAGTGGCAATCCAGCCGCTATCATTTTACGTGCAGGGGTATAGGGTATGCTTATAAAGAAAGAGCAGGTAGGCAATGCAACAGGCATAGTATCTGTACCTTTCAGAGCTTCAATGTCTTCATCGGTTACAATCTCCAAATGGTCAACGCTTAAAGCTTGATGCTTAACACACGCTTCTATACCATTTATAGCGGTAAACTGGTTAACATGAATTTTTGCCTGCAAGCCATATTCTTTGCCCGCTTGCATAATTCGCTCTGTTTCTTCAACAGAAAAATAACCTGTTTCACAAAAGGCATCAATATAATCTGCCAACTTTTCCTCTGCAATCTTTGGCAGCATATCGTTTATTATCAAATCAATATAACCACTGTGATTTTCTTTAAATTCAGACGGAAAAGCATGGGCTCCCAAAAAAGTAGCTTTGATGGCTACCGGATAGTTTTCGCGCAGGCGTTTTATAACCCGCAGCATTTTTATTTCACCTTCAACTGTTAGCCCGTAACCTGACTTTATTTCTACAGCACCCGAGCCAAGCTGCATCACTTCTTCAAGGCGTACTCTTGATTGCTCATAAAGCTCTTCCTCGCTTGTTTCATTCAGCTTTTTAGCAGAGTTTAATATGCCGCCGCCACGTGCTGCTATTTCTTCATAAGACAGTCCGTTAATGCGGTCTGCAAATTCCTGCTCCCGGTTCCCGGCATATACAATATGGGTATGGCTGTCGCACCACGCGGGTAATACTGTTTTTCCTGTTGCATCTATAACGCTATCAGCATTTACCTGCGGTACATCCTCCATTGTGCCGAAATCGGCAATTATGTTGTCTTCTACTAATAGCCATGCGTTTTCCAGTTTTGGCAGTACTGCCATTTCAGCGCCTGATACTTTTATGGTTTCCGCTCCGCGTATTTGAAGTAATTCCTTAATATTTTTAATGAGTATTTTCATTCGGTTGTAAACTTTTTGTAAAAATAGAATTGATTTTAAAAAACTCCTATATTTAGGGAAACAAATGCAAGGTGAAAAAAATAAAGTATAAGAAAGTACGCAAGCTGCAGCCCAATAATCTTGAATATACCGGCACGCATAAAACTGTGCCTGTAGAAATGCAGCTTTTTGTATATGATGAAAACAAATATGAAGAGCTTAAAAACGTAGGGCATGAACAGGCAGTACGGAAATGCCTTGCTAATCAGGGGGCAGAAGAAGTAAAATGGCTTAATGTTCATGGGCTTCATAATGTAGAGCTTATCCGCAATATTGGGGAAAGCCTGAACGTACATACTTATGTTATAGACGACATTCTGAATACTTCTCACCGCACACGCGTTGAAGACCTTGATGATGTACTATTTTTCAGTGTTAAATCAGTACTGCCCGAAGAAGAGGAGGGAAGCATAAAAACAGAACAGATAAGTTTTTTATTAAAAGATGACCTGCTGATTTCGTTCCAGGAAAAGAAGAGTGATTATTTTACACACATCCGCGAACGCATCCGTACGGGTACGGGAGTAATACGAAAAAGAAAAAACGATTACCTGCTTTTTTTGATGCTTGATGCTATAATGGAAAACTTTTTTATTACTATAGAAAAATTTGAAGGCAATATAGAAGAACTTGGCGCAGAAGCAAAGAAAAACTATAAAGCGGATATAATTGCCAAGGTGGAAAAGTTGCGTGAAAACCTCAGCTACCTTAAAAGAAGTATTTTACCGCTTAAAGATGCTTTATATAATTTAAAGAATATACAGGACGACGACCAGTATGAAGGCATACACAAAACCAGCCGTTCCTATTTTGCAAGGCTGTACCAAAAAAGCCTTGAGCTTTTAGACCAGGTAGATTATGACCTTAATTCGTTGGAGAGTGTTTCTAATTACCACTACTCGGCACAAAGCCAGCGGATGAACCAGATCATGAAAACGCTTACCATTTTCTCGGTTATCTTTATGCCCATTACTTTTATAGTTGGCGTTTATGGTATGAATTTCCAGAACATGCCCGAACTCCATACTGAAAACGGCTACTATTACGCTTTGGGCGCAATGGCACTAATAACTATGGTAATGGTAATATACTTTAAAATTAAAGACTGGTTTTAAATGAAAACATTCGTTAGTGATATATCCGGCAAAGAGTTTCCTGATCGTGAGCGTATAAGCGGCAAACTGGTTCGCACGCCTATACTTGATGTTATTAAACAGGAAAATCCGGGATTTGATGAAAATTGCAGTCTTGCCATGAGTGAGCTTAACCATTACAGGGAGCAATATATTGCCAACTTTCTTGTGAAGGAAATGGGCGACCTTTCGGTTATGGAGAACAGAGTGCTGGAGGCACTTAAAAATAAAACACTGCTTACCGACAAGTTGGAAGATGAGATGCAGCAGCTAACCTTTGGGCAACGCATAGCCGACAGGGTTGCAACCTTTGGTGGCAGTTGGACGTTTATAATCTCGTTTATGTGCTTTCTGCTACTCTGGATAGCGGTAAATGTAGCTTTCCTTGCCAATAAAGGTTTTGATCCTTACCCGTTTATACTGCTTAACCTGATACTTTCATGTATTGCAGCCCTGCAGGCACCCGTTATTATGATGAGCCAGAACCGGCAGGAAGAAAAGGACAGGGAAAGGGCTAAGAACGATTACCTTGTTAACCTGAAATCAGAACTTGAGGTACGGATGCTGCATGAAAAAATAGACCATTTAATACTGCACCAGGAACAGGCACTAATAGAAATTCAGCGTGTGCAGATAGACATGATGAATGATATTTTAGCAAGGCTCGAAAAGAAAATTTAGTCCAGCAAGAGTTGCATAAACTGCACATTAAGCCAACGGTTAAACTTAAAACCCGCCTGTTGTAGAAGCCCGGCCTCTGTAAAACCAAGTTTTTTGTGTAGGGCAATGCTTATGGTATTATCAGCATCAATAAGCCCTACCATGCTGTGCATTCCGTTTGCTTTTGCATTATCTATTAATGCTGTAAGCAATAGCCTGCCAATACCTTTACCCTGCCAGGCTTCTGCAACATACACAGAGTGTTCTACACAAAATTTGTAGCCGTCTTTTGCTTTAAACTGTGTATAGCTGCCGTAACCGGCAATTTCGCTATCAGTTGTTGCCACTATAACCGGATAGTTGCTGCGCTGTTTTTCTGCAAACCAGTTGTTTATAAAAGCCTCATCTTTAATTTCATAATCATATACTGCAGTTGTGTGCAGTATGGCATGATTCATTATGCGGAGTATAGCGTGCAGGTCTGCTTCTGTGGCTGTACGAATAGTAGCTTCCATATAAAGTATAATAATGGAGCAAAATTAAAAAATAAAGGCTGCCATTCGGCAGCCTTATATATGGGATTAATAATGATTATCTCTTTAGTGAACCAACCATATCTTCAGGTTTAACCCAGGCATCAAAATCTTCAGGCGATACATAGCCCAAACGTACAGCTTCCTCTTTAAGCGTTGTGCCGTTTTTGTGTGCTGTTTGTGCTATTTCTGCGGCCTTGTAGTAACCTATTTTGGTGTTAAGCGCCGTTACAAGCATTAAAGAGTTATCTACAAGCTCTTTAATCCTGCCGTGGTTTGGCTCTATGCCCTGTGCGCAATGCTCATCAAATGATACACATGCATCGCCAATAAGCCTTGCCGACTGAAGGAAATTAGCCGCCATTACAGGCTTGAATACATTAAGCTCATAATGCCCCTGTGTGCCGCCTATGGTTATGGCAACATCATTACCCATAACCTGTGCGCAAACCATTGTCATGGCCTCACACTGTGTTGGGTTAACCTTACCCGGCATGATAGATGAGCCAGGCTCATTTTCAGGAATCAGTATTTCACCGATACCGGAGCGTGGGCCTGATGCCATCATACGGATATCATTGGCAATCTTATTCAGCGAAACAGCAAGTTGCTTTAGTGCGCCGTGGCTCTCTACAATAGCATCGTGTGCAGCAAGTGCTTCAAATTTGTTTTCTGCGGTAACAAAAGGCAGGCCTGTAAATTTGGCTATATACTCGGCAACTTTTACGTCATATCCCTCAGGAGTGTTAAGCCCTGTACCAACAGCAGTACCGCCAAGTGCAAGCTCGCTAAGGTGTGCTAATGTATTTTTAAGTGCTTTAAGTCCGTGGTTAAGCTGTGCCACATAACCTGAAAACTCCTGTCCTAATGTTAGCGGGGTGGCATCCATAAGGTGGGTGCGGCCAATTTTTACCACATCCATAAACTGCTCGCTCTTTGCTTTAAGCGTATCGCGAAGTTTTTCTACACCGGGTATGGTAGTTTCTACCACAGCCTTGTAAGCGGCAATGTGCATACCGGTAGGGTAGGTATCGTTAGACGATTGCGACTTATTTACATCATCGTTGGCTTTAAGTACAGGCTCGCCTTCGCCAATTTTGTGTCCGGCAAGTACCTGTGCCCTGTTAGCAACAACCTCGTTAACGTTCATGTTGCTTTGCGTGCCCGAGCCGGTTTGCCATATAACGAGCGGAAACTGGTCGTCAAGCTTTCCTTCCAGTATCTCATCGCATACCTGTGCTATGGCATCACGCTTTTCAGCCGATAGTGCGCCAAGATCATGGTTGGCATAGGCAGCAGCTTTTTTAAGATAAGCAAAGCCTTCTATGATTTCTTTTGGCATAGAGGCCGGAGCGCCAATTTTAAAGTTATTGCGGGAACGTTCGGTTTGTGCGCCCCAATACTTGTCAGCAGGGACTTTCACTTCACCCATGGTGTCTTTTTCAATCCTGTATTCCATTGTAAAGAATGTTTATTTGTTGTATTTGTTTGTACGTTTTATAGCTAAGGTACTGCACATGAGCAGGCCATTTTTTAAAGCCTGTCAAAATTAAGGATAATGCGCCCGTTTAAAAAATGATTTTGTTAATTAATTTAAGGTTTTTGCTGCATATTTATTGGTTATAAAAATTTTTACGCTTATCTTTGGCGAAGTTTAAAACTCGGAAAAATGGAATTTGGTCAATACTTAGGATTTTTAGCTTTCTTAACTATACTTACTATAGGCTTCTGGCTGATGATGTTCCTTGTAAGTTTTGTATTCTACTGGGTTGGAGGAGCAACCTTAGAACTTATAAAAGAGAAACGAAATAAAAATAACCAACAGGTATAAAAAAAGCTGCAGATGCAGCTTTTTTATTTTCCAATTAAACTAACCGTAACGCCTGGGCAATATGCCTTTTGTTGTGGTAAACCATAAACCGCAAAGCATCGCCTGTTTTTAGCTTAATCAGCTTAGTAAATGTTACGGGTATCCTTCCTTTATTCAGGTTTATTTTGTAGGCCCTATCAATTAAATCCAGCATTTCTTCCTGACTTTCTATAAAACGTTCTAAAACGTCCGCAGATAAAACCGAACGGGAGGGATCCATGCTTTTAAAAGTTTTCATTTTTTTGGAATTACCACTTGGTATAACCATCTTTACGAGATAGCTACCCCAAAATCCGCTCTTAAAAGTTTCTGCTTCAGCAGTTGATGCAAGAATACTTTTCTTTAAATGCGGGTGATAAAATGCTGCATAGTAGTTGAGGTGTTCAAGGCATTGCAGTACGCTCCAGCTTTGTGATGCAGGCTTGTAGTTAAGCTGTTCGTTGCTTAAAGATTGAAACCCTGTAGCGTGTTGCAGGTTCTGTTTGGTGATTTCCTTGAGTTCATTTAAGAGTAAATAACAGTCTGTTTTCATGATTGATGATTTGCTTACAAATTTCCTTCAATCAAGTTTAACAGATATTGACTCACGTCAAGATTTTTGCAGGCGCGAAAGTGTTTCGGGTGCCATACGCAGGTATGCAGCGATATATTTATGCGGTATCTCTTTAAAAAGTTGTGGAGAACGCTTTAATACTTTTTCATACCTTTCTTTTGGAGTGGGGTTGAGCAGGTCGGTCTCCCGTTCAAGCTGGGCAATAACGGTGTATGACAAAATAGTATTCCAAAGCTTTAAAGTTTCTGTACTGCTGTTTATAAATTCCATAAAATCATCGCCACGCATTACCCTCAGCTTTGTCTTCCGGATAGCCTCTACGGTATATGCGGTGGGGTTACCTGTAATAAGGCTATCAAGCAGGGCAAAAAGCGAATTATCATAGGCAAAGCGTATGGTATTGCTGCCCGCATTGGTTTCGTGATACAGGTGCAGTGCACCTTCGGTAACGAAGTATATATTGTTATCTGCTTTTCCCTGCTCACTCAAAAAGTCGCCGCGCTTTAAAACAAGTTCTGTATCCTGCCACAGGGGCTTGCTGTAGCCTTCAATGTGTTTTAAAAGTAATGCGGTAACATCCATTACAGGGTATCACTAACGGGGAAATAAATACTTATAGTAGCGCCTTCTCCGGGCTTTCCTGAAGCCTTTATATAGCCTTTATGATTTTGCATGATCTTTTTGCAGAGTGCCAGACCTACGCCTGATCCCTTATATTCTGAAGCGGAGTGCAGCCTTGTAAATATATTGAATATAGATCCTGCAAACTGCTGCTCAAAGCCAATGCCATTATCTTCAACATAAATTACCTGATATAGGTTACTGTCAGCAGGGCTGTAGCTCATAAGGTTTTCTTCCGCCCTTATCTTAACCATAGGATGCCTCTCCGGTGATGCATATTTTATAGAATTTGCTATCAGGTTAGAGAAGAGCTGCTTAAGCAGGAAAGGGATACCATGAATTTTTGGTAAATCTTCCACTATAATATCTGCCGGCACATCTCCAAACGCTTCAGGTAAATCTGCTTTAACCTCATCCAAGAGTGCATTAAGGTTAACGTTCTCAAAAGAATCTTCTGTATGTTTAAGCCTTGTATATTTTAAAATATCTATAAGCAGTGTCTGCATCCTGCTGGCAGATGCATTCATGCGAATTATAGAGTCCTGTACACTATCCGGTATCTTATCTTCTTTGCTAAGCAGGCGCGAAGAAATAAGCTGAATTTTGCGCAGCGGCTCCTGCAGGTCGTGCGTGCTAATCCAGTTAATGTTCTCGAGCTCTGAATTGGTTTCCCTCAACAGTTCACTCAGCTTTCTGTATTTTTCTTCTTCCTGTGTTATTATCAGCAGGTTAATCTGTTTCTGCAGGCTATATGCATAAGCCTGAGCTGTTTCCAGTTCCGGCTCCAGCCACGGTTTGGCAGTACAATCTACTATTTCTTTCCAAAGTTCGAATGACCTGCGCGGTGATAATCCTTTTTCATCTTTAATGATAGATTTTGATGGATCTCCGCCCCAGTTAACCTCTGTTTTGGTTTCGGGCCTGAACCACATAATACAGTTGTTGTTGTCCATATTAAGTGAATGGTAGATAAGCCCCGAAGTTTTGGCGCAAAGGTTCTGGTAATCAGGTAATGTTTCAATCAGTTTGTGGGTGCTGAAGCTGCTGTTGCCGGTAAAAGCAGCAAAATAATTTGCCAAATGCTGCACATCATCTTCTGTTGGCGCAACCCCGCTTTTATATACAGCGCCGTTAAAAACTATTGCCACGCCTGCAGCATTGCAAAGCTGCAACAAGCTCTGGTTTTCTACCAGCTTTTTAAAGTCGTTCTGGTTGCTGAGTGAAAAGTTGTTAACCTTATCAAGCGATGCAGATGCTTTGCGGGCAATTTCATACTCTTCGTTAGATTGCCTTAAATCTATCTGCGATGTTATAAAGTGCCCTTGTAGCTGTGCGGCAAGTCGCACCTCCGGGCTCAGGTTTTTTGGTGAATAATGGTGGCATGCTATAAGGCCCCACAAACGCTTTTTATATATTAGCGATATGGTTAAGGTTGCGCAAACCCCCATGTTATGAAGATACTGTACGTGGATAGGCGATGTGCTGCGAAGCACCGAAAGGCTTAAATCTAAGTTTTTACCTGCCGGAGTGTCGTCTATGGTATAAATGGGTACAGGAGTATAATTTACATCTGCTATAAGCCGTAAAAGGTTTTTAATATAAAGCTCCCTTGCCTGTGCGGGAATATCGGTATGCGGATAATGCAGCCCCAAAAAAGGCTCAAGATCTTCACGGCAGCTCTCGGCAAATACTTCACCATTATAATCTTTGTCAAAACGATAAATCATTACACGGTCATAACCCGTAATTTTGCGGGTACCTTTGGCAACCAGGTCGCATAGCTGTTTAAGCGTATGCGTGTCATGCATGTAAGTAAGAAATTGTGACGTCTGGTCATATACCTCACTAACCTTTTGCGGGTCAGTATCTTCAGGCTCGGCCTCCAGTATAAAAACACCATTGCTTTTGTGGAGTGTACATAAATATAATTTTCCTCTTAGCTCCAGCCTAAGCAGGGTAGAAGACAGCATTAAATCGTCCGCTACATATTTTTGAAGCTTTTGGATAGCATTTTCACCAAAAACGTCGGTAAAGCTTTTGCCAAGTATATCGGTATGGCATAAGCCTGTATATTCTTTGCCGTTAGCACTGCAAAAGTCTATTAAAAAATTATCTTCTTTAAATGCCACAAGAAAACCGTGCGGCTGAATACTGCCGGGTATATGTATAGGCTCCTGCTCGCAGTTTGTAAGGTTTACAATATCTCTGTTTACAATATCCTTAATCTTCATAGATAAATAAAAGCTGTTGAGGGGGACTAACTTAAATGATCTTTAATTGCATCAAATGCAAAATTGGCGCCTGCAATAATTTCATCTTCACATCCGTGCTCATCAGCATAGCGGGTAAGTACTTCTATGAAACTTTTCCATTTGCTTCCGGTGCTGCCGCCGTAACCTGCAAAATAAGCCGCTCCGCCTGATTCGTTAAACCCCATCGAAGACTCTATGTTTTTGTAGATTACCCTTCCCCCGAGGGATGAGCCCTCTACAACATACATCACGCCAAGTGCAAATGCAACATCACCGGACTGAACAGCATTTTTTAAAGGACTGTGTGCATGCTGCAGGGCAGTGCCAAGAAAAGCAAGATCTGCTTCAAGTGCTGCTGCTTTACGCCTTGATTGTAAGTCTGGTACCGTGTTTTCAAGTAAAGGGAAAATAACTGTTTCTGTATCGCGAATCACACTGTACATCAACGAGAGGTAAGCAGCATATTCAGATTTTGTAACCGCGGGATCAATTATGTTTTTTGAAAGAGGCAGGCTCTCAAGCGCCTCATGAGATTGGGCAGTCGTATTTCGCAACCTTTGTAAAAAGGTTTCGGTTAATAGGGCATCCTTCATTAATATCAACTGAAATTATAAACAAAATTAGTTTTATTGGGTATAAATCCGGCCCAGTCCATTTTAAGCGTATGCTCAATCGACTTTTTAAGATTTTCGAATATACCGGTTTTAGGCAAGTAATAGCTTGCGCCAAGCTGCCTTGTGCGTTCTATTGTAATTTCGTCTTTAGAGGTTGAAAATATGATAACAGGAAGTTTATTGTGTGAAGATGAAGATCTTACACGCTTTAAAATTTCCAGGCCATTCAGCCCGGGCATGTTCAGGTCTAAATAAATAAGGTAAGGATTTGGTGGTGGGTTATCAAGAGCATGCATAAGCTGTTGCCCGTTAGTCTGGGTTACAACTTCTATATTATCATCAATAATATCAACTATCTCCCTGAAGAACTCCAAATCATCCTGGTCATCATCAGTGTAAAATATCGTGAACTTGGTGTTCATTACTTTTTGTTTTGAGATTAGTAACAAATATATTTAAAAAAAGCTTAAAATAGTATGCTAATTCCAATATTATGATATATTTATGAGTAGTTGAAGGTTAAACAATTCTTAATAAAATACTGTTAATTTATAACACAAAATGTAGAATATTATAAAACCTCTCTTTATGGCTAATATTATTTTTGCAGTTAAGCCACAATATAACTGACTTTTTAATGGATTGGAAGATGAAAACGGGCCTGTTAATAGTTTCTGTAACAGGTTTTATTGCAGCAGCTTACTTTTTAATGCAGGATCTTGTTCCGGTGTTTGAAGATATAAATGAATTGATATACATCATACTGCTTGTATTGCTGCTTTGCAACAGTTTTGTAGGCATTATAATTGCCCTGCCCGAGAATATGGGGTTCTTAAAGAAAATCAGGCTTTTAAAACGCAATAACACATTTAACCGGGAAATATAATTAAACGCTTAAAATAAAGCTGTCTTTGTTGAGCCCGTCTAGTATATACTGCCAGTTTATATGCACCACATGGCTTAGTACCTTTTTCAGATCGCCGAAATCATTGGGTTTTTTAATATAAACATTGGCGCCTGCCACAAAAGTTTCTTCTATATCAAGGTCTGAAGATGAAGTAGAGTATATAGCTACAGACAGATTTTTAAGACGCTTGTTTTTTCGTATTTCACGAAGGCATTCCATACCCGATTTCATTGGCATATTCAGGTCAAGAAATATCATATCCGGCAGCGGATTGTGCTGGTCATTAAGGTAATCCATTAACTTTACCCCATTTATAAATGGCGTAATACTATGCTGGACTTTTACTTCTTCAAATGCTTCTTTGAAAAATAACCTGTCATCTTCGTCGTCATCTGCAAGCAGTATATGTAAAGGGCTGGGACGCATTATTTATATTAATTAAGTAGCTTCTGAGTATCTTTTTTGCTTCATTATTTTCTGGAATGAAGTAGGGGTAACACCTGTTATGTTCTTAAACTGCTGCGAAAGGTAGGCTACGCTGCTGTAGTTCATCATGAACGATATTTCGGTCAGCGATAAATTCTCTGTAAGGAGCAATTGCTTAACCCTTTCGATTTTATGGAGTATTATAAAATTTTCTATTGATATGAATGTTACTTCAGAGAATACCTGTGATAGTGTCCTGTAGCTTTCGTTAAGTTTTTCAGAGAGGTATGTAGATATTTTCATAGACTGCAGGCCCTTATCGGCATATACCATCTCTATGATGACATTTTTAATCTTCTGTACCAATATGCTTTTTTGGTTATCTACTATTTCAATACCAAACTCGCTTAACGATGCAATGAATTTTTTGTATGTATCCATCGGGATATTTTCCCTGAATTTTACATAACCCGGTTCAGTTACCACGCAGTTTATATTAAATTTATCAAGCTGCTGCTGCAAAAGAACTTTACACATCACGTCAATATTATATTTAATGTAAAGTTCCATCCCTTTCGTTTTCTTTTGTCGGAAGTAAAAATAACAATTTTTCTTAACATTCGTCTAATTTATTCTTACAGGGATATTGGTGCATGTTAGCAATATTAACTTACCTCAATATAGAGACTGCTGGTTTTCTATTAGTTAAAATTTATTTACCTGTAAGAAAATATATTATTTTAGAAGAAAATATAAATATGCAAACCGATAAAATGCCGCCTGATGGCGGTATGTTATATACAGAAACCAACCTTGATAATTTTTTCCCCGAACCATTAAATGCAGTAACATCCTGCTTCTTTCTGCTTATAGCCTTCTACTGGACGTTCAGGCTGTGGGGCAGGGGGCGGCAACATACTTTTTTATCTGTAGCAGTAATACTTTTATACATCGGCGGTATTGGCGGCACTATTTATCATGGCTTAAGGCAGTGGAGCTTCTTCATAATGATGGACTGGCTGCCTATAATGCTGCTTTGCCTTTCGGCCGGGGTATATTTCTTAGCGAAAGTAACATGCTGGTATTATGCTTTACTGTTGGTTGGCCTTTATGTAGCTTTCCAGTTTTATGCCCGTAACAGGCTAATGCAGCAAGGCGATATGCAATTGTTTATAAATATAAATTATGCATTAATGGCAGGCATTGTGCTACTGCCTGTAACGGCTTACCTTATAAAATCGAAATTTGTAAATGGTAAATGGGTAGGGTTTGCACTGGTGGCTTTTATCCTGGCATTAACCTTCAGGGTTGCCGATGGCTGGGGCTGGTTTAGTGCCGGTACTCATTTTTTATGGCATGTGTTTGGCGCTGTTGCCGCTTTTTGCATGTTTCAGTACATTTACCTTATCAATGAAAATATACAAAAACAAAATACAATAACATCATGAATTTAGAAGATGCCAAAGTAGTAATAACAGGCGCAACAGGCGGTATTGGTTTAGAAACAGCAAGACTGCTTAAAAGCAAAGGTGCCGATGTGGTTATATGCGGTACCGAAAATACAAAAGTAGAGCGTGCGGCAAAAGAAACCGGGGCGCACAGTATTAAGGCAAATGTTACCAGCGAAACTGAAATTAAGGCGCTTTTTGAATTTGCACTTGATAAAATGGGCGGCATAAATGTACTTATCAATAATGCAGGTATAGGGCAGTTCTCTGCTTTAACGGATACTAAACTCGATGATTTTACAAAAGTGTGGGAGGTTAATGTAAAAGGTTATTTTATGGCAGGCAAACTGGCTGCCGAACAGTTTAAGGCACAAAAGTATGGCAACATCATCAATATAGGCTCTACAGCTGCATTAAAAGGTTTTGCCAACGGTTCTGCTTATGTTGCCAGTAAGTTTGCCGTATCGGGCTTAACGGAATGCTGGCGCGCCGAATTACGCCCCTACAACGTGCGGGTAATGCAGGTTAACCCGAGCGAAGTAATAACTGATTTTATGACAAAGTCGGGTTTTGAAATTAAAAATGAAGAGAATAAGCTCAAGCCCGAAGATATAGCACACACAATAGCAAGTATGCTAACCATGCGGGATACAGGTTTTATACCCGATGCCTCTGTATGGGCTACTAATCCCTGGTAAATAATAAAGGCTGCCCCACAAGGCAGCCTTTAATTTTAAATACTATATCTTACCTGCCATATGCCTGGCGCTCAACCATCCACTGCGGGTATTCTTTTGTAAGCGCGCTTACAGCATCAATACGGGTAAGCTCTTCTTCAGATAGGGTTATGCTTACCGATTTAAGGTTGTCCTGTAGCTGCTTTTCGTTCTTAGCCCCTATAATGGTACTGGTAATGCCTTTTTGCATCCTTACCCATGCAAGGGCTACCTGCGCTGTAGTAGCATTATGCGCACCGGCTATTTCTGAAATAACATCTATGATATCAAAGGTTTTTTCTTTGTTTACAGGAGGGAAATCAAAATTAGCGCGGCGTCCTTCAGCAGATTCATTTTCGCGGGTATATTTGCCTGAAAGGAAACCTCCTGCAAGCGGGCTCCACGGCATTATGCCAAGATTCTGGTCTTCTGCCATGGGTACTATTTCACGTTCAATGTCACGGCCTGCAAGCGAATAGAAGTACTGCAGCCCTATAAACTTGTTCCAGCCGTTCTTTTCTGCTATACTCTGTGCCTTCATAACCATCCATGCCGGCCAGTTGCAAACGGCTATATAGCGCACCTTGCCCGATACCACAAGGTCGTTCAGTGCCCGCATGGTTTCTTCTACAGGAGTCCTTGCATCTACACCATGAACATATAAAATGTCGATGTGGCTAAGCTGAAGGCGCTTAAGGCTGTCTTCTACAGAATAAAAAATATGGTAGCGTGATAAACCCTGCTCATTAGGGCCTTCACCCATTGTGCCCCTTACTTTTGTGGCAATAACAAGTTCGTTACGGTTTAACCCCAAAGATTTAATGGCATTGCCCAGAAGGGTTTCAGATTCCCCTAATGAGTAAACATTTGCAGTATCAAAAAAGTTGATGCCCGAATCGGCTACGGTTTTAACAAGGCTGTTCACCTCGTCCTGCTGCACACCTGCAAGTACCTTCCACATGCCCTGGCTGCCAAAAGTCATAGTACCAAAGCAAAGCTCTGATACTAATAGTCCTGTGTTGCCTAAATAATTGTATTTCATATAGCTTTTATATTTTGATGATATACAAAATTAGAAGATACAGGCGCATTTTGATTAGCAACTATCAAACAGAAAGTTGCAAAAATCAATCAATTAAGATTATCGGCAAAACGGTCATCGGTAAGGTTTGTAAAGCCGTTTTTGATGGTGCCGTCGGCATTTAGTATAATGGTGCGGTTAAGCTGGTTTATAGCCCACCTTTTCCGTAACAGGTTAAAGTCACCTGCACGCAGTTGTATAATATCTTTACAGGTCAGGTTTTTTACGGCATCAACCCAGTCAGACATTTCATCTACGTTAACCGCTATAAAGTTAACATCAGGAAATTGTTTTTTCAGGCCTGATACTTTCTCGTTAGCCTGGTTATAATGAGATGGCGCACAGGTAGTCCAGAAAAAGATAACTGTTTCTTTGCCTTTAGTGTTGTCTAACGTATAGGGCTTATTATCTTTATCAACAAGGGTTACCTGCGGCAAGGCATTACCCTCTTCTAGGTTTTTTATAGAGGCGGCAAGCCTCATTATCTCATTCTCCTTGTTTTTATTAGTAGAGAGTTTAATGTAGTGATCTATAAACTTTTTGTTATTCTGTGTGCTTTGGTTTTCCAGCAGGTAGGCAAAGGCAATATTATCAAGTATTTCATTCTTGATATTCTCATCTGTAAATACAGAGTCTGCTATATGCAGCTTTTCTATGTTATCGTTAAGCGAGTTCTCATCAATATTATTACCGCGTTTCCCCTTAAAGCTACTTATATTGGTAAGCATTGCATTTACATATCGCAGAAAAGGCGAAAAATGAAGTAGTTTTGGGTTATTGTAATCTATTTTGCTGCGGTAGCTGTAATAATCTTTAGGAAGTGATGCTTTATTGCCCGTGCGCCAGGTATGCAGGTACGGATAATATTCCTTTTTGGTGTACTGGCTGAACCTTAGCCTGTTTTGCGCATAAAAATCGAACTCCTCGCTCCATTCAATTTTTTCTTTACTTTCTTTATAAAAAGCTTCACGTGCTGCATACGATTTATTTATTTCAGCAATAAATTTCTTGTAATCATATTCATATATACGATAGCTGTCATTCCTGTCCGCTTCGTTCATCAGGTAAAGCTCCATCAGGAAGTTGTTTTTCCTGTCGCCTCTGCCGCTAAAAACGATAGACTGGTCAAAATCATCTGCGTTTAAAGAAACCAGCAGGCTGTCGTTCTTCTCAAAATATACATATTGGTATTCCGGCTCATGCCTGAAAGTATAAAGCCCCGGTGGAAGAGAATCAAATTTTACAAAAAAACGGTTGTTCTTATCAAGCGGAATAGTATCTACAACATCGTTCCCTTTGCTTAAAACAATATAGTCGGTACGTGGGTTTTGTACCTCACCACCAAAGTATGCGCTGTAGTCATTGTTTTCGTTACTGCACGATGCAACAATAACTGATATTACCAGCAATATAAGTAAGGTTTTATAGGTGGTATACATTAATTGTTTAAACATTAGTCTAAAAGCAAAAGTATTTTTTATAAACATCTCACTTTGTTAAAGTACAGTTAAATTAGGCTTAATAGCTACATTATCTTTAAACCCTCTATATAGTGGCTTATTTTTTATACTTTTGCAAAAAAATTAAAAAATGCTGTCAGTTTCAAATTTATCCGTACAATTCGGCAAAAGAATTTTGTTTGATGAAGTAAACACTTCATTTACACAAGGTAACTGTTATGGAATAATAGGTGCCAATGGTGCGGGAAAATCTACTTTTTTAAAAATATTAGCAGGTGATATAGATCCTACTTCAGGCCACGTTCATCTTGAACCGGGCAAACGTATGTCGGTACTTAACCAGAACCACAATATGTTTGACGAGTACACTGTTCTTGAAACAGTTATGATGGGTAATAAAACCCTGTACTCGGTTAAAAAGGAAATGGATGAAATATACCTTAAGCCCGATTTTGGTGATAAGGATGCCGAAAGGGTAGGAGAACTGCAGGTCATTTTTGAAGAGATGAACGGATGGAATGCCGACTCTGATGCAGCAGCCCTGCTTTCTAACCTTGGTATTGGTGAAGAATACCATTATACCCAGATGGCTGATATGGACAGCAAACTAAAGGTTCGTGTGCTTTTGGCGCAGGCACTTTTTGGCAACCCGGATGTGCTGATAATGGACGAACCTACCAACGACCTGGATTTTGAAACCATATCGTGGCTGGAAAACTTTCTTGCCAATTATGAAAATACAGTAATTGTAGTATCGCACGACCGTCACTTTTTAGATGCTGTGTGTACGCATATCTCCGATATCGACTTTGGTAAAATAAACCAGTATTCAGGTAACTATACTTTTTGGTATGAGTCGAGCCAGCTTGCCGCAAGGCAGCGTGCCCAGCAAAACAAAAAGGCTGAAGAAAAGAAAAAAGAACTACAGGAGTTTATTATGCGCTTTAGCGCTAACGTGGCTAAGAGTAAGCAGGCAACAAGCCGTAAAAAAATGCTTGAAAAACTTAAAGTGGATGATATTAAGCCTTCGAGCCGCAGGTATCCCGCCATTATATTTGAGCAGGAGCGTGAGGCAGGCGACCAGATACTTAACGTTGAAAACCTGAGTGCATCTATAGATGGAGAGGTTCTGTTTAAAGATGTTGACCTTAATATGGCGAAAGGTGATAAGATTGTAGTTGTTTCTAAAGATTCGCGCGCTACTTCTGCCTTTTATGAAATACTGAACGGTAACATGACTCCTGATTCAGGTTCTTTTGAGTGGGGTATCACAACCATACAGTCTTACCTGCCGGCAGATAACCACGAGTTTTTTGAGAACGACCTTACACTGGTTGACTGGCTGCGCCAGTGGGCTAAAACAGAAGAGGAGCGTGATGAGGTTTATGTTCGCGGATTTCTAGGTAAAATGCTTTTTAGTGGCGAAGAAGCCCTAAAAACAGGCAGGGTACTTTCGGGAGGCGAAAAAGTGCGCTGCATGCTATCGCGCATGATGATGCTAAGGGCAAACGTGCTGATGCTTGATGAGCCTACCAACCACCTTGACCTTGAAAGTATTACTGCATTTAATAACTCTTTAAAGAACTTTAAAGGCTCTGTATTGTTTACAACCCATGACCACGAGTTTGCACAAACTGTTGCCAACAGGGTTCTTGAGCTGACTCCTAATGGTGTTATAGACCGTTATATGACTTTTGATGATTATCTTGATGATGACAAGATTAAAGAACTGAGAAAGAAAATGTACAATCTGTAAAATAAAAGAGGCAGTTTCAAAAGTGTCATTCTGAACGAAGCGATAGCGAAGTGAAGAATCTTAAATGATTAATTTTGTTAAGATTCCTCCTATCGTCGGAATGACAAAATACTGGTAAAGCACTTTTGAGACTGCCCCTTCTTTTTTATCAGCTACTATTTAGCTTTATATCCTGA
>CEQG01060155.1_pt1 | contig 31611 bp, 26 predicted proteins | sample 350301 | NCBI WGS metagenome assembly CEQG01 (sample SAMEA2621242, study PRJEB7988) | marine metagenome | isolation source: saline water (ENVO:00002010), including | reverse complement strand
GCGGCGACATTCTCCGGTCCCGCCGCAAGGATCTCATCCTCGACGGCTTTGGCCGCGCGCAGGCCGAAATCATGGTCACTTTCGCCCGGCTCCGCCAGCCCATAGGCATAGGGGCACATGACGTGGCGAATATTCGGCACCTCGCCGTAAAGCTGCTCGCGCATCGCCGACATGCCGCCAAGCGAGACGCCGGCGACGGTAGAGCCGTGATAGGCCGAATCGCGCGAGATGATGATGTTCTTCTCCGGCTTGCCCTCCAGCGCCCAGTAATGGCGCACCATCCGAAGCGCGGTGTCGTTCGATTCCGACCCGGACGAACCGAAGAAAACCTGGTTGACATTCGGCGGCGCGATTTCGGCAAGCTTCTGCGCCAGAAGAGCCGGCGTCGGCGTCGTGCAGCGGAAGAAGTTGTTGTAATAGGGCAGCTCGCGCATCTGCTCGGACGCCACGTCGGCGAGTTCGTCGCGGCCATAGCCGACATTGACGCACCACAGCCCCGCCATCCCGTCGAGGATCTCATGGCCCTCGCTGTCATAGACGAACGGCCCGTCGGCCCGCACGATCACGCGCGTGCCCGCCTCTCGCAGATCCTTGTGGTCGGTGAAGGGATGAAGGTGATGCGCGTTGTCGATGGCGCGCAACTGTTCAAGGGAATAGTTCTGGTAAGTCATGGAAACCTCCTGATGAAGACGAATTGAGGCGCTGCCGCGCCGGAGTCGCGGTCAGGAGTTGCCGTGGGGCGAATAGCCGATGCGGGCGCACAGCAGCAGCAGATCGCTGTGAAGGGTGCGCGGGTTCGATTTCAGCTTCATGGCAGGAAAACTAGCAGGCCTTTGACGCCTTGCAAGCCGGCTTTTTCGCTTGCGTGGTCCCCCGCGGGCGCTTTGCGCCGACCGATCGGCGTTTTTGGTTCTGCGCCGGCTGCTCGATTTCGAAAACCTCTGATCGTTTCCGGAAATCGCACCGCGATTCCGAAATCGGCGCGGCGAACCCGCCGCAAATGACCCATCTGCTGGACACGGCCGCTCGCCTCCCGGCGGCCTTCGGATGAAAGGATTTTGATATGACCACGACCGCCCGCACGATGCGTTTTGCAACCGCCGCCCTTCTCGGCCTCGGCATCGCGACCGCCGCATTCCAGCCCGCCTTCGCCAGGGAAGTGAAACAGCCGCAGCAGCAAGCCCTGGTCGACACCCGCACCACCGGCTCGATTGCGTCGGCCGGCCGGACTTGCGACCCGAACAATCCGAACGCAGACATCGTCTGCCGCGTCACCCGCGGCGAGCAGGATCCGCATTTCCCCTCCGCGCCGTCCAACCCCGCCTTCGGTTTCTGATCGCGCCAAATAAAGACATCGCCGGGCAATGCCCGGCGACGTCATATCGACCACGCAACCTTGGCCTTTGCCGCCACTGTTCTGGCGCCCCATTGACCGGCAGATCCGTCAGTCCGGCAGCTTCCCTTCAAACGGCCGAGAATGTCGATGGTCTGACGGTTCCAACAAAACGTCTGGGCTTCAAAAATGCCCTGCCGGGAACCGCGGATAATGTTCGGATGCTTCTTTTCCCGAACTCTCGGAACGACTATCTTTCGGCGCATGGAAGAACAGGCCGTCTCACTCGCACTTCTTGCCGATTTCGTCCTGCGCGGTGGAGCGGGCGGCGTTACGCTGCTGATGACCGGCCTGTTGCTGGCGATCCGGCCGATCCGGGAGACGGCGGTCTTCGGCGCGCTTTTTTCACTGGGGGCCGGCATCTATGCCGTGGCGTCGCTCCCTCCGATATACGCCGCGCTCGGGCCTGCCGCCATTCCGCTGAAACTTGTCGCCATGCTGTCACCGGCCTTTTTCTGGCTGTTCATCATGGCTTTGTTCGATGACGAATTCGCCTTCCGGCCATGGATGGCCGGGCCGCCCGCCGCCATCGCCGTCCTGTTTCTCGTCTGCCTTCCGCTGCCCGCTCTCGAACAGGCGTCGAAACTCGGCCATGTCGCCATAGTCCTGGCCCTTATGGTCCACATCCTGCGCATGACGCACCGCAATCTGCGCGACGATCTTGTCGCCGCGCGCCGGCAATTCACGGGCATCGTCGCCTTTCTCGTGCCCCTCGTTTGCCTCGCCATCGGCGTGATCGAGATCTATGAGCTTTTCGACCTGCGCAGCATGCTCGCCTCGCCGGCCATCGCCCTGGTGTTATTCGTGGTTTCCGTCGCATTCGGCTTCGGCATCGCTGGCATCCGGAAGTCGCTCTTTCCGGAGCCCGTCGCCCTTGCACCGCAGCCCAACGGCGCCAATACCGCAGCGGATCGCTTCGACCTCGCCCGGTTGGAAAAACTGATGGCAGACGGCGTCTATCTCAATCCGGGACTGACCATCGGCGAACTGGCGAATCGCATGAACATCCCCGAGCACCGTCTGCGCCGCCTCATCAACAAGGGACTCGGTTATCGCAACTTCGCCGCCTTCATCAACGATCACCGGATCGAGGAGGCCAAGCGTCGATTGTCCGCACCCGAAACCGCTCACGAACAGATCACCTCCATTGCCTTCGATCTCGGCTATTCCTCTCTGGCGCCGTTCAACCGCGCTTTCCGCGAGCGCATCGGCATGAGCCCGTCGCAGTTCCGCGAGAAGACGCTTCAGACAGCCTGATTCGCCTGCGTTTCCTTGAACATCCGAAAGATGAGCGCCACCTCCCTTGCTGACACCCCTGACGCGAGGAAGACAGACATGGCCCGAATTCTTGTAACCGGCGCATCCGGTTTTATCGCAAAGCACATCGTCCTGAAGTTGCTCGAAGAGGGCTACCATGTTCGCGGATCGCTGCGATCGATGAACCGTGCCGGTGAAGTGATCGATGCGGTGCGCCCGCATCTGACCGATCAGGCCGACCTTGAAGAAAGACTGACTTTCGCGGAACTCGATCTTCTCTCCGATGACGGCTGGGACGAAGCCCTCGACGGCGTAGACGCCCTGCTGCACACAGCGTCCCCCTTCCCCATCGGTGCGCCCGACAATGAGGACGACTTGATCCGGCCGGCGGTTGACGGAACGCTCCGCGCGCTGAGGGCGGCCAGATCCGCGGGCGTGAACCGTGTCGTCCTGACCTCCTCAATCGCATCCGTAATGGAGCGCGAAGGCCTGCCGGACGGCAAGACATTGAACGAGGACGACTGGTCGGACGCGAGCTCGCCGTCAATAGACGCCTATTCCAAGTCCAAGACCCTCGCCGAACAGGCCGCCTGGGATTTCGTGCGCGATGAAGCGCCTGAACTGCAACTGACCGTTATCAATCCGGGCATGGTCTTTGGCCCGCCGCTCGACCGACATTTCGGATCCTCGCTCCAGTTGTTGCAGCGCATGGTCCGGTCGAAGGATCCAGCCTTGCCTCAAATCTGCATGCCGATTGTCGATGTCCGCGACGTCGCAGCCCTGCATGTCCGCTCCTTGTCCGCCCCCGCGAGTATAGGGCACCGCCATTTGGGGTCGGCCGGCGTCATGTGGATGCCGGACATGGCTGAGGTCATCGCGGAGCAATTTCCCGACCGCAAGATCGCCACGCGCCGCGCGCCGAACTGGCTCGTTCGCATCATCGCTCTTTTCGACAAACAGGCCCGCGAAGCCGTCCCGCGTCTCGACCGCAAGGTCTCGGTCGACAGTGGCCGTGCCCGCGAAGTGTTCGCGATGGAGTTCATCCCCGCCGACGAGGCGATCCGCGCCGGCGCCGCCTACCTGGTCGAGCACAATCTCGTCTGAGCTGGCTTCCGGGCGGCAAGGACTCGTGCCGATCCTCCAGGCGGTCTGAGACACGCTATCTCAAAATCGCCCCATTTTGGGCTTGGTTACATATTGCAACCGACCGTGAGGCACGGTCGCATCCTTTGCTGAGATCAGGCGTTCCTGATGGGCTCGAAGAGAAACAACGCATTTTCCCCGATGGCGGGCTTCCTCGGATGCCTGGCATCCGCGCTGTTGCAGATTTTCCTCACTCTCGCCCCGATCGACGCCCTTGCCGACGAAAACGGCATCGAAAGCGCCTCCGCGGCTACCCACGCGCTCTCGGGCGGTGAAAGCGGCCAGATTCTATCGGGCGACGATCCCCGCTTCGATATTCTCGAACGAGCCGCCGAACCCGGCGACTTTCTAGCCCATTCGCGCCAGGCCGAGCTGCCGGCACAAACCAGTTCCTTTGCAGTCTTCGCAAACGCCATTTCCTTCGCAGGCGGATGCGAGCACTTCTATCGCGTCCGCGCCCCGCCATACGCCTCGTTTTCCTGATTGTGCTCGCGCGATCCGTTCGCGCCGAAAATCTTTGAAACGAGGATACGATGTACGACAAATCCCGCATGCTCACGGGTGCGCTGGTCGCATGCACCCTGCTTTCGAGCGCCCCTGCCTTTGCGCAGACCGACACCATGCAGACGGCGGCCGTCCCGCCGCATGGCTTCTGGATCACCACACCTGCCCCGGACTTCACCGCCGGAGCAGGCAAGGCGATCAGCATTCCGCTCACCGTCATCAACGACACAGAGACGCCGCACCGGGCGGCGCTCACGCTGTCCGGCGTGCCGGATGGCTGGACATATGCCCTCAAAGGTCATGGATATGAAGTCGCCGCAGCCATGGTCGGTCCGCGCGATACCGGCGACCTGACGCTCGAACTGACGCCGCCCACCGACGCTGCGCCGAAGGCCTATCAACTCGATCTCAAGGCCGACTATGGCGACGGCGCGGTCGATCTGCCAATCAGCCTGACCATTTCTGACGCGCCGATGGACGTGGCGACCCTGGAACCAGAATTGCCCGCGCTGCGCGGCAGCGTGAAGTCCACCTTCAAATACAAGCTGAAGCTGACCAATGGCGGCGCCGAGGACGCCCTGTTCAACCTCGACGCCGACGTGCCGCCCGGTTTCCAGACGACGTTCAAGAAGGGCTACGGCTCCGACGAGATCACCGGCATTCCGGTCAAGGCCGGCGCGTCGGAGGACGTCACCATGGAGGTCAAGCTCGACAATGCCGTCCCCGCCGGCAACTACCCGATCCATGTCGCGACCGTCGCGGGCGACCAGAAGGCCGCCGCCGATCTCGCGCTTGAAGTGACCGGCTCGCCCGAGCTCGCGCTCACCGGTCCGCAGGGCCGCCTCTCCGGCAAGGCCGTCGCGGGCGAAGCATCCAGCTTTGCCTTCAAGCTCGACAACACCGGCTCCGCCCCTGCCGAGGGGGTCAAGCTCGCCGCGTCCAACCCGAATGGCTGGACCGTCTCCTTCCAGCCCGCGCAGGTGCCTGAAATACCGGCCGGCGCCAGCCAGGACATCAACGTCACCATCAAGCCGACCGAAAAGGCGATCGCCGGCGATTACATGGTGACACTGCGCGCCAATGCCGAGGGCACGTCCCAAAGCGCCCAGTTCCGCACCACGGTCGAAACCTCGACCATGTGGGGTATCGTCGGCCTCGGCATCATCGGCATCTCGGTCCTCGTCCTCGCCCTCGCCGTGATGAGGTATGGCCGCAGATGAGCACGCACGTCATTGAAGCAAAAGGCCTGACCAAGCGTTACGGCGCGGTCCCTGTCGTCGACGGGATCGACCTCGCCGTGGAGGAAGGCGAAGTGCTCGGACTGCTCGGCCCCAACGGGGCCGGCAAGACGACCACCATCCTCATGCTGCTAGGCCTCACCGAAACCAGCGGCGGCACGGTGCGGGTTCTCGACAAGGACCCCGCCCGCGAACCGCTCGCCGTCAAGCGCGACGTCGGCTATCTGCCGGACTCCGTCGGGTTCTACGACAACCTCTCGGGGCGCGAGAACCTGCGCTACACCGCACGCCTCGGCGGTCTTACCACCGCCGAGGCCGACAGGAAGATCGACACGGCGCTTGCCCGCGTCCGTCTCTCCGATGTCGCCGACCGCCGCGTGGCGACCTATTCGCACGGCATGCGCCGGCGGCTGGGTCTCGCCGAACTGTTGATGCGCGACAGCCGGATCGCCGTTCTCGACGAACCGACATCGGGCCTCGACCCGCAATCGACCAGCGAATTGCTCGATCTCATCCGATCCTTTGCGAAGGACGGGATCACGGTGCTGGTCTCCTCGCACCTTCTCGACATCGTCCAGTCGATCTGCAGCCGCGTCGCCCTCTTCAACAAGGGGCGCATCGGCTTCGTTGGCACGGTCGAGGAACTGGCGGGCAAGGTCGGCGATGGTGCGTTCCACATCGAGGTGACGGCCGAGAATATCGATGTTCCCGAAACGGCGAAGCGCATCGACGGCGTCAGCGACATCAGGCCCGCCGGCAAGGACACCTGGCGGATAACCGCCGCTCGAGACATCCGCGCGGAACTCGCCAAGCGGCTGGTCGAAAGGGGCGGTTCGCTGACCAATATCGACGCCCGTCACGTGTCGCTCGGCGAGGCCTACAATTTGTTCTTCAAGGAGGCCCGTCATGAAGCGTGAAGGTTCACCGCTCAAGGGCGTCATGACCATAGCTCTCAAGGAAGCCGCGGATCATATGACCAGTGCGCGCATGCATCTGATCATGCTCCTCGTTCTGCTGACAGCGGCCGGCGCGGTCTACGCGGCGATCGACCAGATCAAGGCGACGACCTCGGAAGATCCGTTCCTCTTCCTGAAGCTGTTCACCGTGGCCCGGCAGCCGCTGCCTTCCTTCGCCTCCTTCATGGGCTTCCTTCTGCCCCTGGTGGCGATCGCGCTCGGCTTCGACGGCGTCAACGGCGAATATGGAAGGCGCACCATGAGCCGCATCCTCGCCCAGCCGATCTACCGCGACGCCGTCCTGTTCGGTAAATTCCTGGGCGGCATGCTGGTCATCGGCATAGCGCTTTTGACCCTTTGGCTCCTGATGTTCGGGCTCGGCATCCTGCTGCTCGGCCTGCCGCCTTCGGGCGGAGACATGGCGCGAAGCCTCGCATATCTGGCCGCGACGCTGGTCTATACCGGTGTCTGGCTGGCTCTGGCGCTGGCCTTCTCCACGCTGATCCGGGCGCCGGCCACCTCGGCGCTCGCCGCACTGTCGGTCTGGCTCATCTTCTCCATCTTCTGGTCGATGATCAGCCCATTCGTCGCCAGTGCGCTGTCTCCGGTCGATCCCTACGACCCGGTCAGCATCGTCCACGCCTACGAAACGGGGCTGGCGGTCGCCCGCATCTCGCCGGCAACGCTCTATGGCGAGGTGGCGACGATGCTGCTCGATCCGTCTTCGCGGTCGGTCGGTCCACTGTTCATGTCGCAAATGCAGGGAGCGCTGGTCGGCGCGCCCTTGCCGACCCTGCAATCGATCCTGATCGTCTGGCCCCAGATCTCCGGCCTCTTCGCCGGAATGATGCTGCTCTTCACCGGCGCCTATTTCGTCTTCCAGCGACAGGAAGTCCGTGCCTGAAAAATACCGCCGCGGCCGCCCCGGCCGCGGCGTTCCCATCGGCATCGCAATGCGACATCCCAAGACAGATCATCCGGTCAATTGTTCTGGAGAAGATCATTCAGATCCCCGCCTGCCCTGGGACATCCGCAATCCTGCCCATGCAGGCAGGTCCGTTTTTCCGAAGACGCCAACAACATCTTCAAGACCCGGCGTCAGGACACTTTTGCCTGAGCCTTCACGACCCGATCAGCTTCGAGAAGGCGTCGGACTGCCTGCGAGAAGGCCTGTCAGGCCCTGCGCCGTCCCCGGCGTTCGCGCCGCGGCGCTGCGTCGCCGCCCTCGCCCGCCGACTTGTTCCTGAGCGGCCCGATCTTCGCCACCACGTCATCCAGGGTCGGCCGCCCGCCCTTCTGGTGATGGTCGAGCGCGAAACGCATCGCCTTCAGATGCTCGCAGGACGTGCCGCAGCATCCGCCGATGATCGTCGCACCGGCATCGATCGCCAGGTCGACATAGTCGGCCATCAGATCCGGCGTCCCGGAATAGACGATGGTCTCGCCCCGGAATTCCGGAATGCCGCAGTTCCCCTTGACGATCAGCTTTGCATCCGGATTAGCCTCGCTCATGTCTAGCAGCGAGGAGAGGATATCCGGCGCGCCAACGCCACAATTCGCGCCAAGCGCGAGTGGCTGTCCGGCATCTCCCGGAATCACGTCGAAAATGTCCTTCGGCGCGAGACCCATCATCGTCTTGCCGGCCGTGTCGAAAGACCCGGTGAAGACGTAAGCCATACCCGCGGCGGCGGCTCCCTCTGCCGCCGCGCGAATCTCGTCGGGCGACGACATGGTCTCGATCCAGGCGATATCCGCACCGCCGGCCTTCAAGCCTTCGATCTGCTCCCGGAACGCCTCCACCGCATCCTCATAGCTCAGCGCCCCGAGCGGGATAAGCAATTCCCCGGTCGGCCCGACCGATCCCGCCACGATGACCTTGTGATCAGCTTTGTCGGCAACCGCACGCGCCAGTTCTGCCGCCCTTTTGTTAAGGTCGAACACCCGGTCCTGCGCATGGTGCAGTTTCAGCCTGTGTCGCGTCCCGCCGAAGGAATTGGTCAGGATAATATCCGCCCCAGCGTCGACGAAGCCCCGATGCAGTTCGGTGATCTTCTCCGGTTGCTGCTCGTTCCACAATTCCGGTGCTTCACCGGCCATTAGCCCCATCTCGAACAGATTGGTCCCCGTCGCCCCATCGGCGAGCAGGACGCCCTTTTCGGCAATGAGATCGGATAGCGGATTGGACATGGAGCACCTCTGATGTCAGACATATAACGATATAAAGAAATCGTTATATGTGTTCAACTGGAAAATATGACCTCTCAACTCGCCTGTCGAATCTGACAATTTTCAAAGCAAATTTTATATGATAGTCATGCTAACGTTGCGGAACGCACACCCAACCCCTTGTGATACCGCAATGTCGGCAGCCGAACCTCCCGGGAGGTTCGGCTGCTTTTTTGTGATACAATTCCGAAGAATTGGCAGATATCTCGACCGTCTCCCAATCGGAAATCGACGGCCGTGGCAGTCTCTTCTTGACGGATCATTAGACAGCGGTTCAGCCGGAAACGCGGCATCGGAATCGAGATATCCCTCGTACAAACAAACAAGGGCGCCGATTGGCGCCCTTGTCCGCTCAACGTGCCGCGAGCCGCGCCCCGCAGGGGCATTCGGGGCAATTGCGCGCGCACGGTTTCGGAATGTGGATAGGGGTGACCGGGCCTGACGCCTTCGGCTTGGGCCGGTTCGTCAGCATACCGCGCGCTCCAGCCCGTCCCAGTCGCCCATCTGCCAGGGCGAACCGACGACCGTATGCATGATGCCGGAAAACACCTCTGCCGGCATGCCCATCTGCATGCCAGTCAGCATGCCGATCCGCTCGGAGCGGGATGCACCGCCCAGCATGAAGCGCAGGAACTGCGCCATCTTCGCCGGAGGAATGTCGGACACGATGCGCTGGTTGATATCCAACAGTTCCGCATTGGTGAAATTGGCTTCCAGCAGCGGCTGCAGGACAGTCTCTTCCTCATGCATGTGCTGGAAGTCGTCGGCGACGAAAAGCGCGAAGCGCTGATAAAGCCGGCGCAGCTTCGCCGGGCGGTCGACCGTCGCCGAGGCGACATCCTCTGCCAGCCGGCGCAGTTCGGAGAAGGACTCCAGATGGTCGTCATGATCGTCGGCGGCATGGTCGCTCCCGCCGGGGCAACGCGCCTCGATGGCGGAATGGACCTCGCGATTTTCGTGGTCGAGATGGCTGCGGCTCATCTCCAGATGACCGTAAAGCTGCTGCAAAACGGCATCGATCGAGGCGTCGTCGCCGGCATCAGCCTGGCCAAGCGCCGTCAGCATGCGGACGTTGGCGAGCCGGACGCCCTTGTGGACCATGTAATAGAGATCTTCCTTGGCTTCGGCCTCGGTGTTTATTTTGGTTTCTGCGTTCATTGTCTCTGTCTCCTGTGGCGCGGATCGTCCGCGGCGAATGGAGGCGCCAGATACCGGATTTCCTTTTCCGAAAAAGCGGTGCAAACTCGTATTCAGTCTCCGCAAATTTCGGACAATCGATGGATCAGCTTCGTGCGATGCGTATCTTTGTGCGGGTGGCCGAACGCGGCAGCCTGTCGGCGGCCAGCGTCGATCTTGGCCTGGCACGCGGCGCCGCCAGCGCCATCATGTCCGACCTGGAGCGCTATCTCGGCGTGCAACTGCTGGAGCGCTCGACGCGCAGCCTGCGCCTGACCGATGACGGCCGCCACTATCTGGAGCGTGCCCGTTCGATCCTGGCCGATGTCGAAAGCCTGGAGGACGAAGTCGGCGGCGCTGAGCGGCAGCCGCGCGGCCGGTTGCGCGTGCAGATACCGACCGGCCTGACCCGGCTGGTGGTCGCACCCGCATTGCCGCGCTTCATGGCCACCTTTCCGGAAATTGAACTGGAGATCCTGTCGCGCAACAACACGCCGGATTTCGTCGCCGACGAGATCGACGCCGCCGTCGTCGTCGGGCCGGTACCGGTTCTCGACATCGTCGCAAGGCCGGTCGGCCGCATTCCCCATATCACCGTCGCCTCGCCCTCCTATCTGCAAAGCCATAAAGCCCCCGCATCGATCGAGGATCTGGAACAGCACCGCTGCATCCCGATCCTCTCGACCGCGACCGGGCATTGCGTGCCCTGGCGGTTCCGCGTCGAGGGACGCGACGTCGACTATACCTGCCGGGGTCCGCTCGCCTTCGAATCCGCCGAAGCCGCCGTCACCGCAGCGGCGCGCGGCGCCGGGATCCTGCAACTGGCGAGCTATCTGGTTTATGACGAGGTCCGCTCGGGCAAGCTGGTCCCGGTCCTCGAAGCGATCCGGCCGCAGGCGGTACGCCTGTCGGTGGTGCACAAGAAACATCGCCTGAAGCCCCGCAAGTTGCGCGTCTTCGAGGAATTTCTCATCGACCTCGACGCGGCGACGCGGCGCAAATGGGGCGTCCGCACGACGGTCTAGAAGCAGCCAGCCTTCAGTGGTGATCGAGATCCTCGCCCGCGACGAGATTGTGGCCTTCCCACTCCGCCTCGGGAATGGCCTCGCCCAGCTTGAAGGCGAAGGCGACGACATGTTCGAGATCCGGCGTCACGGAACATTCGAAGCGCAGATTGAACCAATGGCCCTTGCTGCGCATCGCCGCGCCCGGGGCCCTCGCGGTGCTGCCCTTTATCCGCACATCGTCCATCGCATAGGTGACGATCATGTCCGGCGCATATTCGTCACCGAGGTCTGCCACCTGCGCCATCGCCTCGATGCCGCAAAGCTGCAGCAACCGCTCGTCGGATTGCATCATCGGCAACGCGGCCCTCGCGTCCGCGCTACGCGGATCGCCGAGCACCGAATCGGAGCGCAGCGTCCGCGCGACGATCAACCCGTCCGGGCGCACCTCCGGCAGATCCTGTTGAGGGGCGAAGCGCGCCTCGTCCGGTTCGGCCGGCGCTTCCGGCGCTTCCGGCGCTTCGGGCGCAAAAGCCTCGTCGAACCGGCCCGCATCAATGATCTCGACATTGACGCGACGCTCGGGCGGCTCCTCGGGGGCCGGAACGTGGATCAGCAGGATCGCGGCCGCGAAGATCGCCGCGTGCAGCGCGATCGAGCCTGCCGCGGCCAGCCGGGGCGACCGCTCCCGTGGCGGAAACGGCGCTCGCCAGAACGCCTCCGGCGGTGCGGGAAAAAGCGCGGCGTCCGTCATCCGATTTGCACGCCCTGCCCCGCTTTGCCGCTATCGCCCATGTGACGACGATTGGCGCGGCGATCCGGCCAAAAAAAGGCCGGATTTCAGTTCCGTTGCGGAAACAGATCAGTCGACATTGGCGGCGAGAAACGCCTGCGTCCGGCCCCACGCGAGCTTTGCTGCTTCCGGGTGGAAACTCGCCCTTTCGTCGCAGTTGAAGCCATGGCCCGCGCCTTCATAGACGAAGATTTCCACGTCCGGCCGCTTTTCCTTCACCGTGTCGACATTGCTCATCGGAATACCGTGATCCTCCGAGCCATAATGCAACTGGACCGGGCACTGCGGAACCTCGTCCGCATGCGCCGCAATCTTGCCGCCATAGAAGCCGACCGCCGCCGAGAACCCTTTCAGCCGCGTTGCCGCCAGGAAGGCGATCGACCCGCCGAGGCAGAAGCCGACGATCCCGACCTTGCCGGTGCCGTCAAGCGCCGCAGCCGCCGCTTCCGTGTCGCGAAGAAACGCGTCCCAGTCCGGATCGGCGATGAAGCCGCGCGCCTTTTCGACTTCCTCCGGCGAGTAGCCGGATTCGAAATTCGGCTGCACGCGGTCGAACATCGCCGGTGCGATCGCGACATAGCCGTCGGCGGCCAGCCGGTCGCAGATCGAGCGGATATGCGAGTTCACGCCGAAGATTTCCTGGATCACCACGATGCCGCCCTTCGGCGCGCCTTCCGGATCGGCGCGATAGGCCCCGAGTTCGAAACCGTCGGATGCTGTCAGGGTGATCATGGGCATGGTGCAAAGCTCCTCGCTTGGTGTGTCCCGCCCTGATAGGACATCGGCGCGGGTCGCCGCAACGGCTCAGCGGCGGATGACACCGTAACGCGCATAGTCGCGATAAAGGCTGTAGAAGGCGAGCGATGCACCCGCCTCCCGCGCCGCCGCCTCGAGCACCGGTTCGAGGTCTGCGCGCGGCTCGACATGGAATTTCGCCAGCCAGGCGATGAGTCCCGCCCGGAACCAGCCAGGCAAATGGTCCTGCTGGCCGAAATCGACGACATGCAGCGCGCCGCCCGGCGTCAGATGCCGCACCGCCTCTTCGATTGCCGCCCGCCATGGCGGGATCATCGACACCGCATAGGAGAGAAATATCCGGTCGAAAGCCCCGACGCCGAACAGCGCTTGCGGGTCGAAAACCGTCGCATCTGCCTGCGCCAGCACGATCCGCCCGGACAACCCGGCCTTGTCGACATTGCGGCACGCCTGCTTCAGCATTTCGGTCGAAATATCAAAGCCGTAGAAGCGCGCTTTCGGGTAACGCCTCGCCGCGACGATCAGGTTGCGCCCGGTGCCGCAGGCCGCTTCCAGCACCGTCATCCCTTGACCCGCATCGAGATCGGCGATCAGCCGGTCGCGGCCAAGCAGGAAATATTTGCGGGTCGCGTCATAGAAGTGCCGCTGATGGCGATAGATCGCGTCCATCAGCCCGCCATGGGCATCCGCGGACTGTGACGGCTGCTCGCGCTCCATGACCTGAACCATAGGCCTAGCCGTCCAGCGTGTAGAGATGGAATCCGCCATAGATCGCCGATCGGTCCGCGCGCGTCCATGCCGCGGATTTTTCCGCGTGATAGGTCCAGCGGCCGAGGATCGCATCGTCGGCCCGGCCCGGCAGGATGGAGGGAACGCCCGCCGTTCGGAAAATGACGCGCGCGCCCGGCGCAGCCGTCCTCGTGATCTGCGACCAGAGATCGTTCAGTTGCCGGTCGGTCATCCAGTCCTGCGCGTCGAGCAGCACGTAACCGTGTTTCGACGCCGCCGGCATCTCGCCCAGCAGGTCGGTCAGCGAGCGGTTGTGGATTTGCGCGCGCCCGGCATTGGCCTTCAGAGCCTCGAAGTTCTCCGCCTTCAGATAGGGCGGAACCGGTCCGTCGCCCTCCGGCTTGTAGCCCCGCGCGACCGCCTGCCAGGCGAAATAATTCTCCGACAGCGGAAAGTCGCAGAACAACGCCCGCGTCCGCTCGCGCAGCACCGCCAGCATGTCGCCGTCGGCGGCACCCGCCAGTTCGTCATATTGCTGCGGCGGAATACCGAGCCCGATCAGCGAGGCGCGGTTGCGCACGATCCGCTTGACCAGCGGCTTCTCCAGCGCCGGCGCGAGATTCGCCTCGAACCATGCGGCCTGTTCGTCCAGCGTCGCGCATGAGAGATAGGATTTCAGGTCGACGCCCAGCAGCCGCGCCAGCACATGCGCCGAGCCGATGAACCGGCCGAGCATGCCGGACCGGTAGAACCCGTCCTCGAACATGTCGATGCGACGGCCGAAGACGCCGCGCCGCTCGGTCCAGTAGGCGCGGGTCGCATCGTCGCAATGCGGCGCGATGTGCCGGTCGAACAGGTCCGAATTGCCGCGCAGATTGGCGTGTCCGAAAAGCCCGTAAAAGCTCTCGTGATCCGGCAGGTGCCGCGCCGCCTTGAGCTTCATCCGGTTGAGCGCAACGTGTGCTGGCGACAGATCCACCGCCGTGATCGAGGCCGGCCCCTTCGTCAGATAGCTCGCGAGATTGCAGCCGCCCGAGGCAATGCAGACGAGGTGCTTGTCCGGCCCGATTTCCAGCGCAGCCATATCCACATCCGGGTCTTCCCAGATCTGCGGATAGACAAGCCCGTTGAAGGCCCGCGAAAAGACGCGCTCGAGAAGGCCCGTCTTCGACAGGGCGGAATTCTGGTGAACCGCAGCGCCGAGCTGCTCCTGAACTGTCAGCGTATCGCTCATGGGCAGGCGGTGTCTTTCCTCGTCTGGCGGCTCAGGCCGCCGTCTTCTGTTCTTTCGAATTGGCGGGCGAAGGCTGCGGCAGCGCCGGCAGGTGGCGCGCCGCACGTTCGCGCGTCACCGCCGACCAGTCGACCAGCCGCAGCGTGCCGTCGAAATCCTCGGTGATCGCCGTGCAGCTTTCCACCCAGTCGCCCGTATTGACGTACTGGATGCCGTTCATCGTCTCGAGCGCCGCATGATGGATATGGCCGCAGACGACCCCGTCGACGCCGGCCTTCGCCGCTTCGGCGACCAGGATCGACTCATAGGCGCCGATGAAACTGACCGCTTGTTTGACCCGCAACTTCGCCCATTTCGACAGCGACCAGTATTGTCCGCCCCAGAGCCGACGCACCCTGTTGAACCAGAAGTTCACCGCCAGCGCGACCGTGTAGGCGACGTCGCCGACATGGGCGAGCCACTTGGCGTTGACCACCACCATGTCGAACTGGTCGCCATGGATGACCAGCAGCTTGCGGCCGTCTGCCGTTTCGTGGATGTCGCGGTTGCGCACCTCGATCCCGCCGAAATGCGTGCCAAGATAGTGGCGCATGACCTCGTCATGGTTGCCCGGCACATAAATGATCTCTGTGCCCTTGCGCGCCTTGCGCAACAGCTTCTGCACCACGTCGTTGTGCGATTGCGGCCAGTACCAGCCCCGCTTCAGCCGCCAGCCGTCGAAGATATCGCCGACGAGATAGATCCGCTCGGCGTCGTATTCGCGCAGGAACTCGAGCAGCATGTCCGCCCGGCAGCCGCGCGTCCCCAGATGGATGTCCGAGAGGAAAATCGTGCGGATTTTCTTTTCCATGTCCGGCCCGTCACTGCCTGCGTCCCATGGGACGCCAAATCCCAGAGTCGCGTGACAGGGATATGACGGCGCCGGCGCGCATCCGCCGCGACACGAAGACACGCCCCCGCGCAGGTAGCATTTGTGCAATGTCGCCGGTTAGTGTGGTAACGCATCCGAATAGACGCCACGCCCTTTCCGGAGCCATCCTGGATGAAGCCTGACTGTCACGCCGCCGAAATCGAAGATTGCCTTACCTCTCTCCAATCGTCGGCCGGCGGGCTGGCTGCGTCCGACGCGGCCGTCCGGCTGGAAAAGCACGGCCCCAACCGTCTCCCGCAGCGGCCCGGGCAGAACCCGGTGCTGCGTTTCCTGTCCCATTTTCACAATATCCTGATCTATGTCCTCATAGGCTCAGCCGTCATCACGGGAGCCATGCAGCATTTTGCCGACACGGCGGTCATCCTCGCGGTGGTGCTCGCCAACGCGGTGATCGGCTTTATCCAGGAAGGCCGTGCCGAAAAAGCGATGGAATCGATCCGGGGCATGCTGGCGCCGCATGCCGCCGTTCTGCGCGACGGCGAGCGTAGAAGCATCGACGCGGCCGACCTCGTCCCGGGCGACATCGTCCTGCTCGAGGCCGGCGACAAGGTTCCAGCCGATTTGCGCCTGATCCGCTCCAGCGGCCTGCGCATCGAGGAGGCGATCCTGACGGGCGAATCCGTGCCCGCCGAAAAGGCGACCGCTCCCGTAGCGCCCGACGCGGCGCTCGGCGACCGTTCTTCCATGGCCTACAGCGGCACCATGGTGACCGCCGGCCAGGGCCGTGGCCTCGTCGTCGCCACCGGCGCGAAGACCGAGATCGGCCGCATCAGCGGCATGCTCGCCGATGTCGAGGTCCTGACCACGCCGCTCGTGCGCCAGATGAATGTCTTCGCCAAATGGCTGACGGTGTTCATCCTCCTGATCGCCGCCGTGCTGCTCGCCTTCGGCTATTTCGTCGAACATTACGATTTCACCGAAATGTTCATGGCGGTGGTTGGTCTTTCGGTCGCCGCCATTCCTGAAGGCCTGCCTGCCGTCCTGACCATCACGCTCGCCGTCGGCGTGCAGGCCATGGCGCGGCGCAACGCGATCGTGCGCCGCCTGCCCGCCATCGAGACGCTCGGCTCGGTCTCGGTCATCTGCACCGACAAGACCGGCACGCTGACTCGCAACGAAATGATGGTCGCCTCCGCCGCCGTCACTGGCCACCTCTTCTCCTTCGAGGGCGATGGCTATGCGCCCGACGGCGCGGTGTGGCTTGCCGACAGCCGCGTCAACGGGCTCGACCATTTGTTGCTCGCCGAACTGGCAAGCGCAGCCGCCTCCTGTAACGACGCCTCATTGCACAGCCGCGAGGGCTTCTGGATTGTCGAAGGCGATCCGATGGAAGGCGCATTACTCGCCTTTGCCGGCAAGGTCGGCATCGATGTCCGCAAGGAACTTGCGGCACGCACCCGCACCGACGAGATCCCCTTCGATTCCCGCCACAAATTCATGGCGACCCTGCATCACGACCATCCGGGCCATGCAGACATTTTCGTCAAAGGTGCTCCGGAACGGGTGCTTGGCATGTGCGCCGAGCAGCGCGCCGTTTCCGGCGACTGCGAACCGCTGGATGAAGCGGCCTGGATCCGCAGCGCCGATGCGATGGCCACTCGCGGCCAGCGCGTCCTAGCCATCGCTTCACGCCAGATTGCCAACGAACAGCGCACGGTCGATTTCACCGACGTCGAGGGAGGCCTCGTCCTGATAGGATTGGTGGGCCTGATCGATCCACCGCGCGCAGAGGCGATCGAGGCCGTCGCCGAATGCCGCGAGGCCGGCATTCGCGTCAAGATGATCACCGGCGACCATGCCGGCACCGCCGCTGCGATCGGCGCTTTGATCGGGCTGGAAAATTCCGAGGCAGTGCTGACCGGCCGCCAGATCGACGAGATGGACGACGCCGAACTGACCGGCGCGGCGGCCGCCGTCGATATCTTCGCGCGGACCAACCCCGAACACAAATTGCGCCTGGTCATGGCCTTGCAGTCGCAAGGCATCACCGTCGCCATGACCGGCGACGGCGTCAATGACGCACCGGCGCTGAAGCGGGCCGATGCCGGTATCGCCATGGGCCGCAAGGGAAGCGAGGCCGCCAAGGAGGCCGCTGAACTGGTGCTGGCCGATGACAATTTCGCATCCATCGTCGCCGCCGTGCGCGAAGGCCGCACGGTCTATGACAACATCAAGAAGGTGATCAGCTGGACCCTGCCGACCAATGCCGGCGAGGCGATCACCATCGTCGTCGCGCTGCTCTTCGGCATGACCCTGCCGGTCACCCCGATTCAGATTCTCTGGGTCAATCTCATCACCGCTGTCACGCTCGGTATCGCGCTCGCCTTCGAGCCGACCGAGGACTTCACGATGCGCCGCCCCCCTCGCCCGCGCGGCGAGCCGCTGCTCACCGGCCAGATGGCATGGCAAATCGTGCTGGTCTCCGGTCTGTTCTTCGCCGGCGTCTTCGGCATCTACGCCTATGCCCTCGACGTTGGCCATTCGGTTGAACTGGCCCGCACCATGGCGCTCAATACGCTGGTGGTAATGGAGATCGCCTATCTGTTCTTCATCCGCAACATCTACGGCACCTCGCTGACCTGGATAGCTGTCCGCGCGACCCCCGTCGTCTGGGGCACCATAGTCACCGTCACCGCAGCGCAATTCGCGGTGACCTATCTACCGCCGCTGCAATCCGTCTTCGCGACCGAGGCGGTACCGCTCTTCGACGGCGTTCTGGTCGTCGGCATCGGCGTGCTGCTCTTCACCATCATCGAGGTGGAGAAACAGCTGCGGCTGAGCATCGCCGGGCGGGTCCATCATCGGCTCGAACAAGGCGAAAGCGACTGACCAGAGCGTCACCGCTTCCCGGCCGCCACAGAACCGGATCGCAGGGCGTCGATCACTTGCGGTAGACGGAGACGTGCATCCTGCTCGATCCGTCGAAGGGCTGCCGGTCCCAGCCGCCCCAGCGCTCGACCAGCGTCAATCCGGCGAGCCGCGCCATCAAATCGATCTCGGCCGGCCAGGCATAGCGCATCGGCAGCGGCACGAGCTTCGTGCCGTCTGGGGTTATGCGTATGCGCTGGAACTCGAAAAGCTGGCGAACAGGATCGTGCAGGGCCGCTTCGATCCAAACCGAGGACCGGTCGAGCCGCTTCGTCTGCACGCGTTGCCCGTCAGAGAACCCGGTAAAGTCGGGAACGAAGGTCTCGACAAGAAAAGTGCCGCCCTCAGACAGCCGCTCCGCGACATTCGCGAAACAGCGTATCTGGTCTTCCTGGCTCTGCAGGTTGAACAGCGTGTTGAAGACAAGGAAGACGTGGTCGAAAGGGCCTTCGATGCCGACATCGGCAAAATCGCCGATTTCCACGCGCAATGCCTCGCCCCCCGGCTTCTCCCGCAACTTGGCGACCATGTCCGGCGATCCCTCGATACCCGAAACATCATGGCCCATAGCGGCAAGCGGCAGCGCAATGCGTCCGGTTCCGATCGCCAGTTCGAGGATACGCCCGTTTCCCGCGATCTCGGAAATCAGCCGAACCGTTTGCTCCGTGGTCCCCGGGTCGTGCAGGTCGTCATATTCGTCGGCATTCAATTCGCCGAAAGTGGATGCGGTAAAGCCGTCCATCGGGGCCTCCCTTAAGGCATAAGCTGTCCGCCATTCACTTCCAGAACCTGGCCGATCATGTAACCGGACAGCATCCCGGAGGCGAGGAACAGATAGGCGCCGACGCAATCCTCGGCGACCCCGTGTCGCCCCTGCGGGATCGTGGCCAACATCGCGTCCAGCTGTTCCGGCTTCGTGTAGCGTTCCTGGAACGGTGTCAGGATGACGCCGGGCGCGACCGCATTGACGCGAATATTGTAGGCGATGAGTTCCTTGGCCATGCCGCGCGTGACATTGGAGACGAACGCTTTCGACGAACCGTAGAGCCCGGCTCCGCCGCTGGCGCCGTTGCGCCCCGCGATCGACGAGGTGTTGACGATAAAGCCGCCCTTTTCCTTCATGTACGGAATTGCGGCCCGTGTCGCCGCTACGACCGACCGCGCATTGAGGTCCATGATCGCGTCATAATCGGCATCGGTCGCGTCCTCGTAGTTGACGCGCTTGACCATGCCGCCGGCATTGTTGATCAGCCCGTCGAGGCCGCCGAGACTATCGGCCGCCTCTTCCACCGCGCGGCGCACTTCGCTCGAGACCGAGAAATCCGCCTTGACCAGTGCCGCGTGCCCGCCCGCTTGTTCGATCTCCGCCGCCACCGCCTTGGCGGCCTCGGCGCTTGAATTGTAGTGAACGGCGACGCGCGCGCCCTGCGCGGCGAAAGCCTTCGCACAGGCGGCGCCGATCCCGGTCGATGCCCCTGTGATCAGGACGTTCCTCCCGTCCAGGTCGGGTATTTTAACGCTCTTGAAGTCCACCACGCGCTCCTCCCGGGTTTCTGATCTGCAAATTGGCGGCGAACAGCCTTTTTCCGCGCTGCCCACCCTGCGCTTACATACCGGAACTGGAATTATCTTGCAGCCGGTTTGTCTGTTAGGATGCCCGCCGTAACACAAAGCCCGCAGGGAGGCGGTGCGCCCATGTCCGGAAAAATCAGAAAAACAAGCGGCCGCGGCCGGCTCTTCGACAGTGTGCTGGATACGATCGGCGATACGCCGGTTATCCGTATCAACAATCTCGCGCCCGACAACGTCACGATCTACGTCAAGGCCGAGGCCTTCAATCCCGGTGCGTCGGTCAAGGACAGGCTTGCCGTCAACATCATCGAGGCGGCGGAACGCGAGGGCAAGCTGAAGCCCGGCCAGACCGTCGTCGAGGCGACCTCGGGCAATACCGGCATCGGCCTTGCCATGGTCTGCGCCGCCAAGGGCTATCCGCTTGTCATCACCATGGCCGACTCGTTCTCCGTCGAACGCCGCCGCCTGATGCGCATGCTCGGCGCCAAGGTCGTGCTGACGCCGCGCGCCCAGAAGGGCCTTGGCATGTACAACAAGGCCGTCGAACTGGCCGAGAAACACGGCTGGTTCCTCGCCCACCAGTTCGAGACGCCGGCCAATGCCGATATCCACGAAGCGACGACCGCCCGCGAGATCATCGGCGATTTCGATGGCGAGAAACTCGACTATTTCGTCTCCGGCTACGGCACCGGCGGCACGGTCTCCGGCGTCGGCCGCGTGCTGCGCAAGGAACGCCCCGAGACCAAGATCATCCTGACCGAACCCGCCAACGCCGCACTCGTCGGCAGCGGCACCGCGCAGCAGCGCGGCCCGGACGGCGCGCCGGCCGCCAGCCACCCCGCCTTCGAGCCACACCCGATCCAGGGCTGGACACCGGACTTCATTCCGCTTGTCCTGCAGGAAGCGCTCGACAAGAAATATTACGACGAGCTGATCCCGATCCCCGGACCGGAAGGCATCGCCTGGGCGAAGAAACTCGCCCAAAAAGAAGGCATCCTCACCGGCATTTCCGGCGGCTCCACCTTCGCCGTCTCGATGAAGATCGCCGAAAAGGCCGCCCCGGGCTCCGTCATCCTGTGCATGCTGCCCGACACCGGCGAACGCTATCTCTCGACGCCTCTCTTCGAGGGCATCCCCGAGGACATGGACGACGAGGAACGCGAGATCATGAAGTCGACGCCGGGCTATCACATGGAGTGAGCGCGGCCCGGACCGGTCCGGTTTGCCCCTGCAATCGATAGAAGGTCGCATTTGGCGCGCTACCACCCTATCGGAACGGACCGGTAACCGTATACGTTCTGTCGGGGAACAACCCCGACAGGACACTCATGCTCATTCGCTTCGGCTACGACATCACCGTTCATTGCGAGCAGCCCACGCCGATGGTCTGCCTGATGGATATCCGCCCCGAGCGCAAGGAGGACATGACTGCGCCCGAGCGGGTCGTCACCACGCCTCAGGTTCCGACACACACCTATGTCGACCTGTTCGGCAATGTCTGCCGACGCTTCACCGCGCCGGCCGGCGACTTCTCGATCTGGGCGGACGGCGTCGTCGCCGATCCGGGAACCGAAGACGTTGCCTTTCCCGACGCCGGAGAAATTCCGGTCCCCGACCTGCCGGACGATTGCCTCGTCTATCTTCTGGGCAGCCGCTATTGCGAAACCGACCAGCTGAGCCAGATCGCCTGGGACATGTTCGAACATGTTCCGCCGGGCTGGAGCCGCGTTCAGGCGATCTGCGACTTCGTCCACAACCACCTCGCCTTCGATTACATGAAGGCCCGCGCCACCCGCACCGCGCTGGAAGCCTGGCAGGAGCGCGTCGGCGTCTGTCGCGACTTCGCGCATCTGGCGATCGCGCTCTGCCGCTGCATGAATATCCCGGCCCGCTATGTGAACGGCCATCTGAGCGACATCGGCGTGGAGATCCTCAACCCGATGGATTTCTCCGCATGGATGGAAGTCTATCTCGGCGGCCGGTGGCACACTTTCGATCCGCGCAACAACCGCCCCCGCATCGGCCGCATCCTCGTCGCGCGCGGCCGCGACGCCGCCGACGTGCCGCTGATGAACTCTTTTGGCCCGCACGAGCTGAAAGCCTTCCGCGTCTGGACCTACGACGCGACCGACGAGCAGGCCGAGGCCGGACGCGAATAAGCCACAATCGCGGCGCGATCTCGATTTCGGCAACGATTTGCGTTGCCTGTCGCACCCCGAAAGGACCGGCCATGGCCAAGGGTCAGAAACGCAGCAACAAGGAAATTCGCAAACCCAAGCAGGAAAAACGCGTCAAGGAGGAGGCAACCGCTGGCGGCATGCCACCGATGACGGCAGGCAAGGCGGCGGCAGCCCCCAAGAAGAAGTAAACGGCGCGCGACGCCTCGACGGCACGGATCGTCCGAAGGCGCCTAACCCCGCATCCGCTCCCCGCTCGGATCGAAAGGCGGCTCCACCGCGATCCGTGCGGGACACCTTTTGCCCAGGATCTCGATCTCGAACAGCCCTTCCTCCGCCCGCTCCGCCAGCGCCGCGGGCACATAGCCCTGCGCCATCGACGCTTCGACGCCATGCGCGTAGCCGCCGGACGTGACCCAGCCGATCACCCGCCAGTCGCCGTCCGCGATGCCCCGCACCGACGCCGCGCCATAATCGCCTTCCGACGGTCCGGCGTCCTTGCCGTCCGGTCCCATCCGGGTTGGGCCGTGGCCGTGCGGCGCGTCGACCGTGCCGTAATCCGTATCGCCGACCTTCGCCCAGATCGGCTCGTCGGCGATCACGTCGGCATCCTCGGCATCGACGATCATCGAGACGCGCCTGAGCTTGGGCCCGTCCGCCTTCTCCTTCGCAGCCGCCTCGCGCCCGACGAAGTCGTTCTTCTCCAGCTTCACGAAGCGGTCCATAGCCCCCTCGAACGGCCCGTAGATCGGCCGCAACTCGTGCCCCCATGTCGGGAAGTTCTTTTCGAGCCGCATCGACAAGAGCGCCCGCATGCCGAAATCGGCGATGCCGAATTCCTCCCCCGCCGCCTTGATGGCGAGATAGACCTTCCGCTCATAGGCCGGCGCCATCCAGATTTCGTAGCCGAGATCGCCGGTATAGGTGATGCGGTTGACCATGCACGGCGCGCCCGCCACCGCCATCTCGCGGAAATCCATGAACCGGAAGGCGTCCTTCGAGATGTCCTCGTCGACGAGCTTTTCCAGCACCGCCCGGCTCTTCGGCCCGGCAATGGAAAGGCCGACCAGCGTCTGGTCGTAGCGATGGATCGCAACCGAGCCGTCGCCCGGCATCTGCGCCTCGAACCAGCGCATGTGGTAGCGCTGCGCCGCCGACGATCCCCACACCATGAAGCGGTCGTCGCCCGCCTTGGCGATGGTGAAGTCGCCGATCAGCTTGCCGAATTCGTTCAACATCGGCGACAAAACGATGCGGCCAGTCTTCGGCATGCGGTTGGTCAGGATGCGATTGAGGAACTCCTCCGCCCCCGGCCCGCTCACTTCGTATTTCGCGAAATTGGCGATCTCGGTGACGCCGACGCGCTCGCGCACCGCCTTCACCTCGGCCCCGACATGGGCGAAATCGTTCGAGCGGTGGAAGGAAACGACGTCATGCGCTTCCTCCTTCGAGGGCGCGAACCACAGCGGCGTCTCAAGCCCCCAGGAATCGCCCATCACCGCGTTCTGGCCGACCATCATGTCGTAGAGCGGCGTCGTCTGGGCGGGCCTCGCCGCCGGCAGTTCCTCGTTCGGGAAGCGGATCGAGAAGCGCCGTGAATAGTTCTCGCGCACCTTGGCGTTGGTGTAGCGCAGCGTCGCCCACTCGCCGAAACGCGAGACGTCCATGCCCCAGACATCGGCGCCGGGGTCGCCCTCGGTCATCCAGTTGGCAAGCGTCAGCCCGACGCCGCCGCCCTGCGAAAAGCCCGCCATCACCGCGCAGGCCGACCAGAAATTGGTCAGGCCCGGCACCGGCCCGACAAGCGGATTTCCGTCCGGCGCGAAGGTGAAGGGACCGTTGATGATCTGCTTGATGCCGGCCTGTTCGAGCGCCGGGAAGTGCCGGAACCCGACCTCCAGCGACGGCGTGATCCGGTCGATGTCCGGCTGCAGCAATTCGTGGCCGAAATCCCAGGGCGTCTTCACCGGCGACCACGGCACGCAGGCCTTCTCGTAAGTCCCGAGCAGCAGCCCCTTGCGCTCCTGGCGCGTATAGATCTCGCCCTTGAAGTCGATCACGTGGCAAAGCTCGCGCCCCGTCGCCTCGTTATGCGCCACGACCTCCGGCATGTCCTCGGTCAGGAGATACATGTGCTCCATCGCCAGCACCGGCAGTTCGAGCCCGACCATCCGGCCGATCTCCCGCGCCCACAGCCCGCCGGCATTGACCACATGCTCCGCCTTTACCGTGCCCTGCTCGGTGACGACATTCCACGTCCCGTCGGCCTCCTGAGTCAGCTCCTTCACCGGGTTGCGCAGCACGATCTCCGCGCCCAGCATCCGCGCCGCCTTGGCGTAGGCATGCGTGGTGCCAGACGGGTCGAGATGGCCTTCCACCGGGTCCCATAGCGCCCCGACGAAATTCGTCTCGTCCATGATCGGGAACATCGCCTTGGCTTCCGACGGCGTGACCAGTTCGGTGTCCATGCCGAGATAGCGGCACTTGGCGTGCACCTGTCGCAGGAAGTCCATACGCTCCGGCGTGTCGGCCATCTGGAACCCGCCGACGAGATGCAGCGAGCAGGACTGGCCGGTCAGCTTCTCGAGCTCCTCGTAGAGCGAGATCGTGTAGGCCTGCAGCTTGGCGACGTTCGGATCGCCGTTCAGCGTGTGGAAGCCGCCCGCCGCATGCCATGTCGAGCCCGAGGTCAGTTCGGACCGCTCGATCAGCATGACGTCGGTCCAGCCGGCCCTGGCGAGATGATAGAGCACAGAGCAGCCGACCACCCCGCCTCCGATGACGACCACACGTGTATTGGTTTTCATGTCAGCGAACCCTCTTCATGCCATCAATTCGAAATCGCGATGCCGCCGCCGCTTCCTCGCCCTCACATTGTAGGGGCGAGGAAATGCTCCGCGACCGGCTTACAGCAAACTCTCCTCGAACGGAAAGCGCGACAGAAGCTCCGTGCCGGTCTCCGTCACCAATATTTGCTGCTCCAGCTTGACGCCCTCGCCCTTGCCTTCCTCGCCGATGAAGCTCTCGACGCACAGCGTCATGCCCGGCTCGATCACGCCGTCATAACCGGCGTCGGCAAAATCTCCGCGATGGTAGAGATAGGGATATTCCCCCGTCATCCCGCAGCCATGCGCCGAGAGATAGTAGCGGTGGACATAGTATTTCTCCGGAATGTCCCAGGCCGCCTCCGCATAGTCGCGGAACGTCATGCCCGGCCGGATGATGCCCATATTGTGGTGCACCTGCTCATGGGCCGTCTTGTACAGTTCGCGCTGCGTCGCGCTCGGCTTGCCCGGCCCGGCATGGAACGTCCGCGAGAAGTCTGAATAATAACCGTGGCAGCCAACCACATCGGTATCGAGCGCGATCAGCTCGTTCTCACCAATCACCTTGGAACCCGTCTCCTGGAACCACGGATTGGTCCGCGCGCCGGAATTGAGCAGCCGCGTCTCCACATAGTCGCCGTCCTGCGCGATCACCGCCTGATGCAGCACCGACCACAGTTCGTTCTCGGTCAGCCCCGGCCGGATCGCCGCCCGCAGACGCGCCACGCCCACCTCGGTCGCTCGTAGCGAGGCGTTGACGCATTTCATTTCCTCCGCCGACTTGATCGCCCGCGCCAGTTCCACCGGCTGCTGCGCGTCGACGATCTCGAACCCTTCCGCCGCCAGCGCGACCGCCGCCCCGGCATTGATCCGCTCGATGCCGATCTTCGCGCCCACGCCGACAAGCTCGGTCAGCAGCGAACCCATCGCCTGCCCCCAGAGCTTCTCCCGCTCGGCGATATGCTCGCCCGCCGCGACGAAGCCCGCGGTAAAGGACGGCCGCACCTCGTCCACCGTCTCGAATCCCTCGCCCAGATGCTCCGCGCCCGTGAATTCGTGCAGGATCGACCGGTCCGCCGTCAGCACGAGATAGCGCGACGGCTGGTTGCGCGCGGTGAAGATTTGCATGTTCCGCGTGCCGGTCGCATAGCGGATATTCACCGGGTCGCTCAGCACCATCGCGGCGATACCGAATTCCGCCATCTTCGCCCGCACCCGCCCCTGCCGGTAGGTCCTGACCGCGACGAGATCGATCGCCTCGTCGGTGGTCTCCGTGTCGAGCAGCGCGATCCCTTCCAGATCGCTGCGCTCAGCATGCCAGTCGAACATCGTCATGACCCCGCCCCCTCTGCCAGCCGGTCCGGCACCATCACCAGTTTTCCGGGATAGTGTTTTTCGATGAAATCGGTCTGCGCCTCGGCGACCTGCGAGAAGCCGTAGACCTTCGAGACGACCGGCCTGATTTCCCCGCGCTCGATATAACCGACGAGGTTCTCGAAGACGCTTTTGGGTTGGTACGTACTGCCGGCCAGCGTCAGGTCATGGAGGTAAAGCGTACGCAGGTCGAGCTCGCAGATCGGCCCGCCGATCGCCCCGGCGCTCACATATCGGCCGCCGCGCCTGAGGCAGGCGATCAGCGACGGCCATTGCGCGCCCGCGACCAGATCGACCACCACGTCCACCGCCATCTCGCCGACAGCCTCGATCAAATCGTCGCCGCGGTCGACGAGCCGGTCGGCGCCGAGGCCCGTGACGAAATCGTGCTTCGAGCGCGATGCGACCGCGATGATGTGCGCGCCGCGCCGCTTCGCCAGTTGCACCGCCGCAGAACCGACACCGCCCGACGCGCCGGTGATCAGCACCGTCTCCCCCTCGCCCAACCCGATCCGCTCGAGCATGTTCTCCGCTGTCGAATAGGCGCAGGGAAATGACGCCAGCTCGACATCGCTAAGTAGACTCTCGACCGACAGCGTCATGTCCGATTTCGCCACCGCATATTCGGCGAAGCCACCGTCGAAATCCGCGCCGAAGGTCAGGATCGCGAGCCCGTTCTCTTCCGGCTCCTGCGGCTGCATCGACTGCACCAGAACCCGCTCGCCGATCCGGCCCTCATCGGTCTTCGATCCCGCCGCAACAATCCGGCCGCACACATCGGCGCCCTGAATGCGCGGAAACGTCAGCGCCGCGCCTGACCAGCTGGACTTGCCGGTGTCGACATCCCCGTACCCGTCCGCCGCGCCCTCGCCGGTGCCGCCCGTCACGGATTGCGCGTACCAGCCTGTGCGGGTGTTGATGTCCGTGTTGTTGACGCCCGCCGCGCCGACCTCGATCAGCACCTCGCCCTCATCCGGAACCGGCACGGGGTGGTCGTCGACGACCTTCAGCCTGTCGAGCCCGCCATAGCCCGTCAGCAGTATCGCCTGCATGGTCTCGGGGATGCTCATCAGAAATCCGTCGGCGCGCCGCCCTCTTGCTTGCGGCGCTCCACGAAGGCTTCCAGCTCATCGCGGATGGCGATGTCCATCGGCGGCTCTTCATATTCGGCGAGGATCTCCTTGCAGACCTTGTTGGCCCGCTCCACGGTCGTCACCGCGCCACGGTCCTCCCAGTTCTCGTAGTTCGACCAGTCGGACAGGAACGGCGTGTAGAAGGCTGTTTCGTAACGGTCCTGCGTGTGCTGGATGCCGAAGAAATGACCGCCCGGCCCGACCTCGCGGATCGCGTCAACCGCGACATCCTCGGGCCCCGTCGTCATCGGCTTCATATAAGCGATGAACTGCTGCAGCACCTCGCAATCCATCACGAACTTCTCGAAGGAGGCGCACAAGCCTCCCTCCAGCCAGCCGGCAGCGTGATAGACCATGTTGGTGCCCGACGTGACCGCCGCCCAGAGCGACATCATCGATTCCCAGGTCGCCTGGTTGTCCGGCGTGTTCGCCGCACACGTGTTGGACGACCTGAGCGGCAATCCGTAGAACCGCGCCAGCTGCCCGGTCATCTGCGTTGCGCGCACATAGTCCGGCGTCCCGAAGGCCGGCGCGCCGGTCTTCATGTCGACATTCGACGTAAAGGTGCCGATTGCGCAGCCGACGCCCGGCCGGATGATCTGCAGCAGCACGATCGCCGCCAAGGCTTCCGCGATCGACTGCGTCACCGCGCCAACCATCGTCACCGGCGCCATCGCGCCCGCCAGGGTGAACGGCGTCACGATCGTCGGCTGCCCGCGCTTCGCCAGCCGCATCGCCCCGTCCAGCATCGGCCAGTCATGCTTCAGGGGCGAGGTCGAGTTGATATTGGTGTACATGCGCGGCGTCGCGTCGAAATCCGCATGAGAAAGCCCGCCGGCGATGCGCACCATCTCCATCACGTCCTCGATGCGCTCCGGCCCCAGCGAATAGGCATGCGCCACCTTGTCCGTCAGCGTCAGCTTGTCGAACAGGCAGTCGAGATGGCGGATCGACGGGTGGATATCGACCGGCTCCACCGGGTATCCGCCGGCGAAATGGATGCAGTTGAAATACTGCGTCAGCTTCATCAAATCGCGGTAGTCGGCCCGGTTGCCGGTCCGCCGCCCGCGCTCGATGTCGGAACAGTTCGGCGGCGACGAGATGTTACCGAACACCATGTGCCGTCCGCCGATGGTGATCTTGCGGTCGGGATTGCGCGGCGTCAGCGTGAATTCGGACGGCGCCTTGCCGACCATCTCCATGACCAGATCGCGGCCCATGCGCACATTCTCGCCGTCGACGATGCAGCCCGCGTCGCGCAGGATAGCGACCGCATCGGAATGCAGGAACTCGATGCCGATTTCCTCCAGCACCCGCATAGCGCCATTGTGGATAGCGTCGACGCCTTCCGGCGACAAAGGTTCGGTCGGCCGGTCGATATTGACGACATCGGTCCACGGCATCTGCCGGATCGCCGAGCCGCCGCGCCGCTGATTGGCCGCGCGCCCGCCGCGCTTTCTCAGCCGCGCCGGTGCATCCGCCGGAACCGCCTCGGCCAACGCCTCCGCGATCAGCGGATCGGTCGGCGTCTCGGGCTTGGGCATTTCCGGCTTGGGCGGGTCTTCGCTGTCCATGCGGTCCTCCGGCGCGTCGAAGCGCCATATGAGACCGCTTTGGACAAACGCGAAACCCCTTTTTGCGACCGATCAGAGGGAGGGTGCGACATCGCATGTCGCCCTTCCGTAAGGGCACGAAGCAAGAACCCGCCGCACTCCAAAGACCGCCGTGGCGGCAGGCGGTTGCACGCCCTCTCTCCCCTCGTGGGAGAGAAAGCCTTTTCATGCATTTAGACGGGCGCAGCCCGGCTAAGTGCTTAGAAAAGGCAAGTGAGGGGGTCGGGATGGTGGCTTCCCTATCAACCTTGCAAAACTAGTGGCAGTGCACCTGCCCGGTCTTGCTCTCCATGTGGCAACACTGTCCGGGCGGAGAGCTCTTTCGACAACCGCCGCCATGGGCGTAAGCCGCAGTCGTGGATACGAACGACAAAACAAATATCATAGAAACAAGAGTTCTCATATTCGGCCTCCCTCATAACCTTCGGTCGGCAAGACGTTCGCACTGTATTCAAGCCTACACAATGAATATTCGATACCTTGATTAACACATAGCCTATGACGAAAACCTCGCGCCACTCCTCGGCGACTGAAATGCAGCAGCTTTGATCACAGTCACCACGGCGCCATAAGTCTGATCGCCATGCGCAATCAGACAACCATCTCTCGGGGAACCCGCCACCCCTTCGCGCGTTTATTTCCCGAAGGCCGCGTCACGTCCCGCGCGCCATTCCCGGAAGGAACCCGTCATGCGTGCAATCGGCTTGTGGCTCTTCAGCTTTCCGTTTTGGCTCCTGCTCGTTCTTGTTGCCGTGAGCTACTGGCAATAGGCCGCCCCGCATACTCCGCTATGCTTGCCGCCCGTCCCCCTCGCAGCTAACCTCGCTGCCTTTCCAAGCCCTGCGCAAAGGCCGCGATGACCCATCAATATATCCACGTCGTTGTCCCCAGGGACGCCGTCGACAAGGTCATCGAGATCGGCGAATGCGAGGGCGTGTCGCTGGCCGGGATCTCGGCGCCCAAGGGGCCGGTGCGCACGGTCTCCTTTCTCTCTGCCAACAAGGCGCAGCAGAAGCTGCTCGACGACCTGCAGCGCGAGCTGCACGACACCGAGGACTGGCGGATCGCCATCTCCCCGCTCGACGCCCTCGTGTCGAAGAAGGATGAGGACGAGGAAAAGGAAGACGATGCCGAGATTTCCGAAACGCGCGAGGAGTTGCTGTCGCAGACATCCCGCAACGCCACGCTGACGCCGACCTATCTCGTGCTTGTCGCGATCTCGGCCGTCGTCGCCGCGCTGGGCATGATCAACGGCGACGTCGCCGTCATCATCGGCGCAATGGTGATCGCCCCTCTGCTCGGCCCGGTGCTCGGCGCCATTCTCGGCGTGACGCTCGGCGAGAAGGATCTGCTCTTTCGCGGCCTGAAGGCGGGAATCGCCGGCAATCTCCTCGCCATTCTCATAGGCGCGGCGCTTGGCGTCATTCTGCCCTTCGACGTGACGACGAACGAGCTCGCCGCGCGCGCCTCTGTCGGCTTCGAGACGATCGCGCTGGCGCTCGCCTCCGGCGTCGCCGCCGCCTTGTCGCTCACCGCCGGCGCGGCCTCGGTCCTCGTCGGCGTCATGGTCGCCGTCGCGCTGATGCCGCCCGCCACCGCCATCGGCCTGTTCCTCGGCAAGGCGCAATGGTGGATGGCCGGCGATGCGCTGTTGCTGCTTGCCGTCAACCTCGCCTCGATCCAGTTTTCCGGCCAGATCGTCTTCCTGCTGCGCGGCGTGAAACCGCGCACGCGCTACCGTCAGGCCAAGGTGCAGCAGGCCATCCGCTTTTCCCTCGCCATCTCGGGCCTGCTGCTGATCGTTCTCGCCGGGCTGGTCGCATGGCAGATCGCGCGGTCAAGCTAGACCGGTTCCCGATCATGATGGATCATGATCGGAAAGATCACCGGTCCGCAAAGAATGCCGGCGCGGCGAGTTTGCCGATCTGATTGTTTCAATCAGATCGGACGCCGCGCCAGGACGCGATCCGTTGGACATCCGGACGTCAAAGGCCCGGCCCGCCGGGCATGGCGCATAAATCTGTCCACCGCCCCACAGCCTTCCCTATCCTCTATGGGCCCGTCCGTGAGCGGGAGGAAAGCGTGAGAGCAGGAAAGAGACGGTCGACAAGGTGTATTCGGCGCAAGGCATAGACTGGAACGCGGTCGTCGCCCACCACAGGCGGCTTCTGAGCCGTGTCGTCGAGATGCTGTTCTCGCTCGTCATCGGCCTCGAAGAGGGCAAGGCGGTCACGACCCTGCCGCGCTCCACCCGCGACTACATCAACCGCATCCTTCGCCCCGCCGAGTCCGCACTCCGCCGCCTCATCATGATCGCCGCAAGGGACATGAAACTCGATGACGCCACAAAAAGCTCCGTCATCCTCGGGCTTGAGCCCAAGACAAGTGAAGCGCCGTCGTCGCTTGCGAGGACCCATTCCGTAATCTCCGCGAAGGCCGCGACGCCTCATACAGAAACCATCACCGTCAATCTCGGCCTCGCCGGCATCGGCCCCCGCCCCGACCCGAAGCCCCGAACACCGCATCAGGCCACCACCACCCGCCCGCCGGTCTTCCCCCTGATCGACCCGCGAAAGCATTTCGATCTCGGCCCGCGCCGCCGCTACGGCAAGACCTTCCCGCGCATCACCTGGCTGGACGGTCGCGATCCGACACCCCTGCCGGAGGTCAGGCTCCCCGAGCCCGGCGACCCGGTCGACGCCACCCGCC
>CEQG01148331.1_pt1 | contig 31719 bp, 27 predicted proteins | sample 350301 | NCBI WGS metagenome assembly CEQG01 (sample SAMEA2621242, study PRJEB7988) | marine metagenome | isolation source: saline water (ENVO:00002010), including | reverse complement strand
TGTCGTCGCCGCGACCGGCGCGCAGGGGCCGGCCGGCTTTCTGGCATTGTCAGTTGCGCATCTCACCGCGACGCCCCCGACGCTGGTGGTGTCGGTCGGGAAACCAACCTCGGCGCTCGCGACATTGCTTGAAGCGGGGAGCTTCGCGGTGAACTACCTGTCCACCGATCACAAACCTCTGGCCGATGTTTTTGGTGGGCGTACGGCGGCAAAAGGGGCGGATCGCTTCTCGACCGGGCAATGGGGCACATTGATCACAGGCGCGCCCGTGCTTTCCGATGCGGTCGGGGTCATCGACTGCGTCATCGAAGAAACGATCGAACGACATGAAACCCTGATCGTTCTTGGAAGGATCGTGGGCTATGCGGCAGACAATGACGCGCCGCCGCTGGTCTACTACAAAGGCGGAATTTTGCCTGTTCAGGGCAGCTGATGCCAAAGACGGTCCGGGGTGTGCCCGCCACTAGAGCTTGAAGCGGGCCGAGATTTCATCGGCGGCTTCAAGCAGGTGTTTGCCCGAGCTCAGGATTTCATTCTGATGTTCGAGCCCGACGATGGACAGCGCCGCGATGCATTTCCCGCTGCTGTCCAGAATTGGGGTCGCGGCAGCCAGAAGGCCGGTTCCCGGCTCCGAAAAGGCGATGCGATCCTCGGCGATTTTAAGCCGTTCGTGTTCCGGTATCGGGTTCTGGCCCAGTGTTTCGAGTTCACGCAGCGCTTTGGGGTCTTCGAAAACGATATGTATCTTGCCCGACGCGGATGTCACTGGATCCAGCCGCGCCCCCACCTCCTGCCGTGCAACAATCGTACGCTTGACCTCGACGCGCTGGATGATCACTGGCGCTCCATTCTGATAGCTGGTCAGCGATGCGGTTTCATTCGTGCGCTGCACAAGCCGTTCGAGAATGGGTTCGACGCGATCGCCAAGATTCATCTGTCGAAGGGCCGCCGCGGCGACCGAAACACAGCGCAGCGAAAGCTGATAGCAACCATCTTCCCGCAGTTCGACCCACCCCGCATCCGCCAGGGTCTTGAGCTGCTGATAGGCCGTCGCCCGCTGAAGTTTGAGCCCGGCGCAGATATCGCTCAGCCGCATGGGAATGTCAGTGCCGGCGATGAAGTCGAGCATGCGGAGAACCTTGGTTGCTGTCGAAAGGCTTCTAACGCCACCTGTTGGCTTCGCTGTTTCAATGTCCGTCATGAAAACTCCAAAGCTCCAATATTCTCGCCTCATATTCAGGCAGTTAGCATACGCGCTTTGGATGGAGATGGAAAAGCACGAAACGGGTTTGACAAAGCCTAAATCGAATTTCATAAAATTCAAATGAAATACGGCGTATTTAATATGAATACAGCATGTGGCGCCGTCCGGTTAAAGATTTGTGGAGCAACATATGCATCTTGAACGGAGTGAAAGCGGTTTGGGGGCACTGGACCAGTTGGTCGAATGCGGTCTGCGCTCCGCCTCGATTCTGATGAAGCCCGAGCGACTTGCCGCGATCCAACCGTCCCGGATCAGTGCTTCGCGCGCTTTCGTCGAGCAGATGATCAAGGAGCGCTGGTCGATCATGCGCACCCGGTTTCGCATCAATGCGGACGGGGAGGGCGAGGCGCTGTATCACATCGTATGTGGAGGCTGGGAGTTTTCTTTCCCGATCTACTCTTTCAAGCCGACTACAGCCGGCAGGACCTTCCGCATCATCGGAACCGCCTGGGATATGATGGGTGCATTGGTCGAGGGCCGTATTTCCGACGCGGATTTTGAGACCACCCGTCAGGAAATGCCCAAGCTATACCGTGGACGCGCGACGCCCGGCACGCTGGCTTGGTTCCGCGCGAACCGCAGCGCACGGGTTTTTGACGACTGTCTGACCAGCCTGTCGGGCGGGCTGCAGCCAGAGGCCGAGATGCTGTGGGACGCTGGTTATACCATGCGCAACACCGGGTTGGACGGGAACGGCACCTTCGGCACCAAGACCTTCGTCGCGTTCGAAAAGGATCATCCGCTACGCTGGTCGCTTTCGGCACAGATGTTGGCGGCCTACATGATGCGGGTCTTTGCCACCGATATCCTGAACCATCTGGCGCGGGAAATCGGCGGAAGCAACGCGGTTCCTCTCGATCCAGAAATCTCCCGCTATCTGGGTGTCGGCAATGGCTCGGCGCTCGGGCTGATGTTTTTCGTGAACAATCGCCCCAAGCTGGTGAACAAATGGCTTTTGATCCGGGAAAAGGCAATCGCGCAGGCCAAAATGCTGGACCTGTCGGAAAACTGCGCCCCGCTGGACCGGCTGATCGGGCTGGTCGATCGCGCGATCACCTACCGTATGGAAGATACCACGCCCTACGGGCGCTACCCGCCTAGCAGCGACATCGCCGCTGAGCTGGTGACGATGAAGGGTGAGTTGGAGCGGCTGCGCAAGCAGGTGGCAAGTGGTGCGAACCCCAGCCGTACACCGCTTGTCGGCTTCTGCAAATCGATCGAGGGGCGGTACGGGGCACATGCGATCGAAACGCTGATGTCCCTGTTGATAGATCTGGTGCCCGACTATGCCGATGCGCAGGTCAAGACACTTGTTGTCGATGAAGAGATCACGGGCGCGCCGGAAATGTCCGTGGGGCATCTGCGCGACATCATCCACAGCCAGTATGGATGGGCCTTCGGGATGGATCTGAGTTCCGATGCGTCCCGCCGGTTCATCTGGTACAAATCGCGCAATGCCGAGGAACCCCGCCGCGGTCCGCGGGCGGATATCGACGAAGCCTATGAACTGGGGCTGGATCTGCCACGTCTGGTGGTCGCCCTTGATGCGAAGCTGACCAAGGAAGACCCCACGACCAGCGTTGCGCGGTTTCTGCTGCGCCATCCCGACAGCCGTTTCATCGTCAGCCGCATTCAGTCGCTTGACGGGCTGAACTATCACTCCCCTCACGCCAACATCATGAGCGAAGATTTTATTCCCGCTCATATCACCAAGCTTCTCAACAGTGGCATCCATGGCCTCGACAAGACCGTGGATGCGATGGATCGCGTCATCCGTGGCGTCCTGTTTCAAGGCGCGCCGCTGCCCGAGGAAATCGCTAGCGGCACGGCATCCGCTGACTGGGCCAATCCTCCGCGGACAGGAAAAAAGTAGACATGGGCGAACAGACAGAAACATCCTTTTCGGCATCGCTTCGTGAAAGCCGCATGGTGATCGAGCGATTGCTGCAATACAAAGGCATCCCCTCGGGACGCCGCCCGTCCGTCACGGATGCAGGGCTTTATTCGGCCTCCATGGGCCTTTCAGGTTTTGAGCGCCTGCTCGAGATGCTGGACCGGCTTTCCGAGAATATCGCGGTGACGAGTGAACTGAGCGAAACGCCCGACGGGTTGTCGTTTGACGCCGGTGACAAGCACGCCTGGCTCGTTGCAGAAGAGATCACCGATCTGTTGGTCGACAATTACAAGCGGCAGGCCCCTGCGCGTATAAACGTCATGAACGTGGCCTGTCCCGCGGAACTGCAGGTTGTGAAATCTCTGATCCAGAAGCACGGGCTGGGCGCTGACGTGAAATATGCTGGTGACGTGGTCGTCATCACCCTGACAGAGGCCGATCAGCCGGTTCAAAGCGAGTTGCTGCGCATCTGCCACGAGCGCATCCCGGTGGACCGAGATCTGTGGTTCGCGCTGTTCCACAAATCGAACGAAGCCCTCGCCCCGGACACCAAAGCCTCGCGCATGCACACAGGCACCGTCATCCTGACCGAGGACGGCAAGGTCGTGGGCGCAAACGATGACGAGTTTCTCGATATGGATCTCTCCATTCTGGAGAAGGACATCCTGGAAGAACCGGGTATGGAAGAAGGAAAACACTGAATGCTTATCGACGGGTTGCAATGTGGGGATTTCCGCCGCGACATCTTTGAACAGTTGCGCGATGGCGGCTTCACTTGCGTCACCAATACGTTGGAATTCTGGGGCGGTGCAATCGACAGCCTGGATGCCATCGGCAAATGGCTGGATCTTGAGCGGGCCAACTCGGACATCATGACCATCGTGCGTTCCGTGGCCGATATCAAGCAGGCGGACGCAGACAGTAAGGTCGGCATCCTGATGGGGTTCCAGAACTCGGGCATGTTCCAGGGCCGCATTCGATTTCCTGAGCTTTTTGCCCAGTTGGGCGTGCGCGTGGTGCAGCTGACCTACAACATTCAGAACGATGTGGGCGGCAGCTGTTACGAGCCCTCGGATTCCGGCCTGACCCGGTTTGGTCGCGAGATCATCGGCGAGATGAACAAATACGGCATGATGGTCGATTGCTCACACGTGGGCGAGCGCACCACCTTGGATGCGATCGAGGCGTCTCAGAAGCCTGTCGCCGTCACCCACGCGAACGCCGCCTCGCTGAAACCGCATCCGCGCAACAAAAGTGACAAGGTGCTTCGGGCGCTTGCCGCAAACGGCGGCATCATGGGGTTGGCGATCTATCGCAACATCACGCCAGAAGCGGCCTGTGACACGGTGGATGGCTGGGCCGAGATGATGGCGCGCACGGTCGATATCGCCGGGATCGATCACGTGGGCGTGGGCACCGATGCGGGCCACTATGTCGGGACGCCGGAACTGGACTGGATGCGTCAGGGGCTTTGGACGCGGTCCGAGCAATACGGGGCAGGGTCCAAGGTCGTGGCCGAGATGCCGCCGCCGCCAAGCTGGCTGAGCGACATTTCCAAGATGGGGCTGCTTCACGACGCGCTGACCCGCAGAGGGTTTTCGGCAGAAGAGGTGCACAAGTTGACCGCAGGCAACTGGCTGCGCGTCTACGAGGCCAATTTTGGCTGAGACCTGACCGCTGAGAAATAAATCCCGGCGCCGGACAATGAAAACAACAATCGGCGCCGTCACCACAACATGTTCAACAGGAGTGATGGAAATGCGCAATTCAACGTTCAATCTAAACCGGCGCAGCGTGCTGAAGGCCGGGGTCGCGGCGGGCACCGTCGCCCTGACGGCGCCATATGTTTCTTCGGCCGAGGCTGCGGAAAACGTGCTTTACGTGAACACCTGGGGTGGTGCATGGGAAGCCTCTGCCAAGAAGCACCTGTTTGACCCGTTCACGGCCGATACCGGGGTCGAGATCCGCACGGTTTCACCGGTATCTCTGGCCAAGCTTGCCGCGCAGAAACGGTCGGGCGTGTATGAGTTCGACGTGACCACGCTGGGCGTCGCGCCGCTTGCACAGGCCAGCAATGGCGATCTGATCGAAACGGCCGAAGGGGTGGTCAGCGATGATGACCTGTTTCCCGGCGCGCTGTCGAACAATGGCGTCGCATCGCATGCCTTCGGCAACAATCTGGTGTATCGCAACGACATCTATGGCGATGCCGGCCCGCAAAGCTGGGCGGATTTCTGGGACGTGGAAAAATTCCCTGGTGATCGGTCCTTGCAGAAATACGCTGCGCGTATCATTGCCTTTGCGCTGCTGGCCGACGGCGTGCCCAAGGACCAGCTTTTCCCCTATGATCTGGATCGGGCCTTTGCGTCGCTCGACAAGATAAAACCCCATATCGTGAACTGGTGGAGCCAGGGCCCCCAGGCCACGCAGATGCTGCGCGATGCCGAAGTGTCGGTATTGGGTATGTGGCCGCAATATGCCAAGACCGCAATCGACGAGGGAACCCCCGGCACCGTGGTCTGGAATGAATGTCTGGTCGATACCGCCTATTGGGTTGTGGCCAAAGGAACGCCGCGGGCGGAAATGGCGTGGGAATTCGTCAAATCCGCAGTCAAACCCGAACGTGTCGGCCCTTTTGCCGCCAGTTCGGGCATGGGGCCGGTGAACCCGGCCGCCGTCGATTTCGTCGATCCCGCCTTCATCAAATTCATGCCGACCGCGCCGCAGTACAAAGACATGGTGGTGTTCCTGAAAGCCGATGGCATCGCCGGACAGCTGGAAGAAATGGATGCCCGTTTTGCTGATTGGTTGCTGAGCTAAGGCTTTTCGACTGTGAGACCGGCCTCTGCACGGGCCGGTCATTTCTGACACCGCGTAAAGGACGGGGAACCGCGTCATGTCTACCAGAACGATCCTGTCGGTTCTTGCGCCTACGGCATTTCTGCTGATCTTTTTTGTTGTGCCGCTGCTCTATGTGGCCTGGCTCAGCTTCATGGATCCGACCCCCGGACTGGCGAATTACGTACGGTTCTTCAAAAGCGGCTATATGGTCGAGACGCTGCTGCGCACGGCGATGATGTCAGCGGTAGTGACCTTGCTCAGTCTGATCATGGCCTATCCGGTGGCCTTTCTTATGGCCAACGGCGCTGGGCTCTATGCCAAGTTTCTGGGCTTTGTGGTCATGAGCTCATTTCTGGTCAGCTTTCTGGTCCGCACCTTTGCCTGGCTGATCATTCTGGGCAAGGGCGGCCCTGCGCAGAGCGTTCTGATGTTCTTTGGCTGGGATCCGGCGCCACGGCTTTTGTACACCACCTTTGCCTCGATCATCGCGATGACGCAAATGCTGACCCCGCTGATGGCGCTGGTGCTTTATGCCACGATGAAACGCATCGATCCGGTGCTGCTTCGCGCCTCTACCAGCCTGGGGGCCAACAATCTTCGCGGCCTCGTGCACATCTATTTTCCGCTCAGCCTGCCGGGGGTCGCCAACGGGGTGACGCTGGTTTTCATCACGTGCCTGGGGTTCTACGTCACCCCCGCGATTTTGGGCAGCCCGCGCAATCTGATGATCTCCGGGCTGATCGGCAAGCAGATCGAGGAGATGCTGAGCTTTGGCACCGCGGCGGCCTCGTCGATGATCCTGATGGCCTTCACCGGAGCGCTGTTTCTGATCTACAGCTCGTTTTCCAGCCTTGAAAAACTGTGGGGGCCGAAGTGATCGGAACCAAGCCCCGCTTTTTTCAGTTTGTGGCCTTTGTCGTCGCCAACATCCTGGCGTGGCCCATCCTGATCGTCATCCCGATGTCTTTCAGCGCCTCGTCGTCGCTCAGCTTTCCGCCCAAAGCGCTTTCGTTGAAGTATTACGTGGAGTTCTTCACCAGCCCGGACTGGAATATCCCCCTTTTCAACAGCCTGCTGGTTGCGGTTCTGACGGTGGCGTTCACCTTGGCGCTGGCGATGCCCGCCGCGTTCGCCCTGGCGCGGTCACAGTTTGCCGGCAAGGCATGGTTTCGGCTTTTGATGATCGCGCCGCTGCTTGTTCCGCATATTGTACTGGCCTTCGCCTATTTCATCTATTTCGCCTATTTTGGCCTGATCCAAAGCTATACCGGCGTCGTCATCGCCCATACCTGCCTGAACATTCCGGCCGCGGTGTTGGTGCTGAGCGCGGGCATACAATCGCTGGACCCCAACCTCGAACGCGCGTCGCTTTCGCTGGGTGCCGGGCGCCGGGCGACATTCTGGCATATCATCGTGCCCGCGCTGATGCCCAGCATCATGGTCGCGGGCTTCTATGCCTTTATCCATTCCTTCGACGAGGCGGTGATCGCCGTGTTCATCTCGGGGCGCGACAAGGCGACCCTGCCGCGCCAGCTGTTCAACAGCTTCATGATGGACATGGACCCGGTTATCGCGGCGGCCTCTGGTGCGCTTGTGTTCTTTCTGGTGGTTTTCGTGCTTGTCTCCTTCGTCATTCGCCTGTTGTGGGCAAGCTCTCGTACCTATTCCAGAAAGGCCGGTGCCTGATGACTGACGTTTCTTTGGTGCTGCGCGATCTGGGCAAATCCTACGATGGCAAGACCGAAGTGCTTTCGATTGATCGACTGGCGATCAGCAAGGGCGAATTCGTATCCTTCCTGGGGCCGTCCGGCTCTGGCAAGACCACGACGCTGATGATCGTGGGCGGGTTCGAGACGCCGACGCGGGGCGAGGTGATTGTCAGCGGAAAATCGATCGCGGATGTTCCGGCGCATAAGCGTGACATGGGGATCGTGTTTCAGAACTACGCGCTGTTTCCTCATATGAGCGTGGCAAAGAATGTCTCTTACCCCTTGCGAATGCGCCAGGTGCCCAGGCGCGAGGCTGACGCGCGGGTCGAGAGCGCGTTGCGGATGGTCGGCTTGCAAGGGTTCGGAAACCGCACCCCGTCCGAGCTTTCGGGTGGTCAGCAGCAGCGCGTGGCGCTGGCGCGCGCATTGGTGTTCGAGCCCGAACTGGTGCTTTTGGATGAGCCCCTTGGGGCGCTGGACAAGAACCTGCGCGAACAGATGCAGATCGAGCTCAAGCGTATCCATGCCCAGACCGGCGCAACCATGATCTTCGTCACCCATGATCAGGCCGAGGCGATGGTGATGTCCGATCGCATCGTCGTATTTTCCAATGGCCGGATCGAACAGTTCGGAACGCCCGAGGAGATATACAACCGGCCAAAGACCCGGTTTGTGGCCGAGTTCATCGGCGACAGCAATTTCCTTCAGGCGGTTGTGAGCGCGGGCGGACAGGTCGAGCTGGAGGCTTTTGGCCGACGTCGGCTGCCCGCCTTCCGGGATCTCGAGCCGGGCCGGTACGAGGCCCTGATCCGCCCGGAAAATATCGAGGTGCATTCAGGCGCAAACGGGCCGGATTGTCAGCCTTTCGATGTCGAGGACAAGCACAACTATGGCGATATGGCCGTTCTGACGGGCCTGATCGGGACAACACCCGTCCGTGTGAAGCAGCCGGCCATGCGCGTTGCTTCGGTCGCGAAGGGCGGCCGCGTTCATCTGAGTGTCGCGGATGCCGCGATCCACTTGATCACGGGATAGCGACCGATGCGGGATTTGCAAAGCCCGGCAGAACGGGAATGCCGCTTCGCTGCCGAAGCAAAGGAGAAGGCTGGAATGCTCAAAGGTCTATTGCCGGTGGCAAGCAACACTGAACTGCCCAAGCAGACCGAGGTGGTCATCATAGGGGGCGGCATCATCGGAGCCTGCGCCGCTTTGATGCTGGCTGAAAAGGGCGTTCCCGTCTGCCTGATTGAAAAGGGTGAAATCGGGGCTGAACAGTCAGGTCGCAACTGGGGCTGGGTGCGCAAGATGGGACGGGTTGAGGCGGATATCGATCTGAGCATCCTGTCCGAGCGCATTTGGGAAACGCTGGATATCCGCGCGGGTTACAAGACCGGATACCGCAAGAACGGTGGCGTCTATCCGTGTGATACGCGGGCGGAACTGGACGAATGGGCGAAATGGACGCGCGACGTGGCCGAACCGCGGGGCGTGGACAGTATCATACTGACCAGGGCGCAGCTTGAGGCACTTTTGCCCGGTGGCAAGCGTGATTTCGTAGGGGGGCTTTATACCAAAAGCGATGGCTGCGCCGAGCCGTTCTGGGCGGCTCCGGCCATTGCGAAAGGCGCGCAGGACAAGGGCGCAAAAGTCTTTACCAACTGCGCTGCGCGGGGGATCGAGACATCCGGCGGCGTCGTGTCTGGCGTGGTGACAGAGAAAGGCCGCGTGGGCTGCAAGACGGTTGTACTGGCGACGGGGGCCTGGACGCGGCTGATGTGCAAGCATCTTGGGCTGGATTTCCCGCAGTTGCGGCTCCTGGCCTCGGTCATGCAGACCAAGCCCTTGGGCGGCGCGCCCGATATCTGCGTGGGCGCCTCGGATTTCTCGTTCCGCAAGCGCGCTGATGGCGGCTATACCGTGGCGCGCCGAAATGCGAACACGACCTTCCTGACGCCTGATCATTTCCGCTACTTTCTTCACTTCCTTCCCACGCTGCGTGAAAAACGCAAACTGGTGCAGGTGCGTGGCGGGCTTTCCTTTTTCAAGGCGTGGCGCGATGGCATGGATTGGTCCGAAGATCAGCAAACCGTGTTCGAACGCACGCGCATCCTAGAGCACGCCCCCGCCGGAAAGACGCTTGCCTCAGGGGTTGCCAACCTCAAGGCCGCCTATCCGGTGTTCGAAAACCTGAAGCCGGAACAGACCTGGGCAGGATTTATCGAAGGTACGCCTGACGCGTTGCCGGCGATCTCGCCGGTCAAGCGGGTTCCGGGGCTGGTGATCGCCAGCGGGTTTTCCGGACAGGGATTTGGCCCCGGTCCCGGAGCAGGGCAGGTCATCGCGGATATCGTGACCGGCGCCACGCCCAGTGTGGATATCAGCAACTATACATTCGATCGGTTTGACGCAGCATGACCCGAGCGAGGGAGAAGATGATGAAGAGCAACGACGAAGTCACATTGTCGATTGAGGACGCGCTGGAACTGGCAACAAAGGCGTTTTCAGGGGCAGGTGCCAGCCCGGAGGTCGCCGCGGTGATGGCGCAAATCCACGTCGATGCCGACCGTGACGGGATCGCAAGCCACGGCGTGGCCCGTGTGCCGGGCCTGTGCAAGCAACTGCAGGCCGGGCGCGTGAACGGAACGGCGGTGCCCGATGTCTCGCAGCCCAGGCCCGGCATCGTGATCGCCGATGCGCGTGGCGGGTTTCCGCAGCCCGCGTTTCAAGCCGGGTTTGATGCGACCGTGAAGGCCGTGACGTCCTGCGGCATTGCCACGCTTGTGGTGCGCAACGGCTGGGCTGCCGATGTCATGGGCTGGCATACTGAATGCTTTGCTCGGGAAGGGTTTCTTGCGCTTGGTTTCGCCAATGTTCCCGCATCGATCTCTCCCGTTGGCGGCACCAAGCCCGTATTCGGAACCAATCCGATCACCTGTGCGATCCCGCAGCCCGGAAAGCCGCCAATCGTGATTGATCAGGCCTCTTCGGTTATTGCCAAGAGCGAGATCGTAGAGCGGGCTGCCGCCAACGAACCCATCCCGCTGGGCTGGGCGCTGGATGCGCACGGCCAGCCGACCGAAGACGCCCAGGCGGGGCTTGCCGGATCGCTTCTGGCCTCGGGCGGTTACAAGGGGATAGGTATCGCGTTGATCGTAGAGCTGTTCGCCGCTGTTCTCTCGGGCTCCGAATTGTCGATCGAGGCCGCGCCGCTGGCCAAGATGGACGCACCGCCGGTGCGTCTGGCGCAGACCTATGTCGTGCTCGACCCGACAGCCGTGGCCGGGCCCGGTTGGCTTGCGCGTGTGGCACAGATTACAGGCGCGATCGAAGCTCAGGAAGGTGCGCGCGTGCCAGGCGCCCGACGGTTCGCGGCGCGCAAGAAACATATCGAACAGGGAATTACGATCACGGCGGTTCTCGCGCAGAGCCTGTCAGATCTGGCCGGTCAAGACCGGCCGCTGGGCAAATCATAGTGCCAGCAGGCTAAAACAGGGAAGCATAGGGATATCAAAATGAAACTATTGAGTGTCTTCGTGGCGACAGCCACAGCGGTGCTGTCGACCTCCTCTTTGGTCGCCGCCGAAAGCTGGGGTCCGTTCCCGGTCAAGGTTCAGCGTGAGGGCGTGGAAACCGCATCAGAGTTCCAGCCATTGGAATCTGCCACGCAACCGTGGAAGATCTGCGTGCTCGTGCCGCATGTGAAAGACAGCTATTGGCTGGCAGCGGATTACGGCCTGATCGAAGAGGCCAGGCGCCTGGGCGTCGATCTGACACTGTACGAGGCGGGCGGATACGGCAACCTGCCACGTCAGGTGAACCAGTTCGACAATTGCTTGTCCTCCAAGGTCGATGCCATTCTGGTAGCCCCGATTTCAGAAGCAGGTCTGTCGGGATCCTTCGAAAAGGCCAGGGCGGCGGGAATTCCGACCATTGCCTTTATCAATCCGGTGTCAGAAGCGCCGGTGGCCGGCAAGGTATTTACGCGGATGCGGACCAAAGGCGTCGAGGCCGGGAACTTCCTGGTTGAGGTCGCGGCCGCGAATGGTTCGGAATACAAGGTTGTCGGCTTCCCCGGCGCCCAAGGTTCGGGCTGGGCCGAGGCCGCTGTCGAAGGGTTTCAAGAGGGCATTCAAGGCAGCAATATCACGCTCTTGGATGTCAAGTTCGGCGACACGGGCGTGGCCGAGCAACTGAGCCTTGTCGAGGATGCCTTGCAGACCTATCCCGAGATGAACCTGATCTGGGGCACCGCGCCCACGGTCGAAGCCGCGATCGGCGTGGTGGATGAAATCGGGCGCGACGATGTGTCGATCATGGCCGAATACGGAACCCGGGAAATGTTGCGCCTGTTGCAGCAAGAGCAGATCATGGGCCTCGTGTCCGACTATACGGTGGTGCAGGCGCGGATGGCCGTGGATCTGGCGGTCATGGCGATTGAAGGCAATATGCCCGAGGCGAACGCGTTTGACGTGGAACCGGCGCTGATCACCGATCCCGACGTGTCGACCGATGACATATTGCTGCATTTCGCGCCCGCCAACTGGCGGCCGGTCTTCAGCAGCAAATGACATGACATGTCGGCCTCATGGCTTGTTCGGGGCGTGCGTCAGGCGCGCGGCCCGGCCGGAACGGAGATGATCATGCAAGACATCAGGATCTATCTGCTTGATGGCGGTTCGCTGTTGTTGGACGGGCATCACATGTATTGGAACGTCGGACCCGGTGGACCGATACGCGTGCCCGTTTGTTCGGTGCTGGTCGAACATTCAGATGGGCTGTTCCTGTTTGATACCGGCTTCGACCTTGACTATGTGCAGCGCGAAATTCCTTCCGAAAAGCCGCTGCAGACCACTGAACAGACCATTCCCGGCGCTTTGGCCCGGCTCGGACGTCAGGTCGGGGATATCTCGGCGGTGGTGAACTCGCATCTGCATATGGATCATGTAGGCGCAAACCGGTTCTTTCCGGGCGCGACCAAGATCTGCCAAAAGGCGGAATATGAGCGTGCGGCGAATCCCTATCGGTTTGAGGTTGGCGCCTACGGTGACCTGAGCTTCAGCGCGGAACTGGCCCGCAAACAGGGCCGCGAGGCGCAGTTGAAAGATGGGCAGACATCACAGAATACGCGCTTCACGCTGGTCGAGGGGGATGTCGAACTGGCCAAGGGGCTGGATCTGATCTTTACGCCCGGGCATTCAGCAGGCCATTGCAGCCTGCTGGTCACGCCGGAACATCGACGACCGATGCTGTTTCCCTTCGATGCCGCTTATAGCGCGCGCAACATGGATCAGTTCATTCAGGGGGGATATCATTCCGACCCCGTCGCGGGCGAGCAGTCGCTGCAAAGGCTGATCGATCTGGCAGGGGCCAGTGACGCCGAAGTGGTCTTTTCCCATGATCCGCAGTCGCCACATCTGAATGTTGTCGGTGATCTTCTGGCTGCGGCGTGCTGAGCGAGAGACGGGCGGAATGAACGATAAGCAACAGATGCAGGCCCCTTTGGGCACACAGGACGAATATGTTCTGCGGATGTCGGATATCTCCAAAACCTATGGTGTGAACCGGGCGCTGGACGAAGTGAGTTTCGATCTGCGTCCGGGTGAGGTTCACGTGCTGTTCGGCGAGAACGGGGCGGGGAAATCGACGCTGATCAAGGTGCTCACCGGCAACGTTCGGCCGGATGCCGGCACCCTGACGATAAACGGCCAATCCTGTGGGTTCCTGACCCTTCGCGGGGCGAAGGCGGCGGGTATTTCTGCCGTGTTTCAGGAGTTCCAGCTGGCCCCGAGCCTGAGCGTTGTCGACAACCTGTTCCTGGGGCGCGAGAAAACCCGCCGTGGCATTCTGGCGCGCGCCGAAATGCAGGATCAGGCGCGTCAGGTGCTTGCGGAACTGGGGTTCGCGATCGACCTGGAGGCCACCGTTGGTACCCTTACACGGGCACAGAGGCAGATGGTCGAAATTTGCAAAGCACTGCTGTTGCATGCCTCGATCCTGATCCTGGACGAGCCGACGGCATCGCTGAACGATCACGAGGCGGACGCCTTGCTTGATGTGGTGCGCAAGCTGCGCCACCGGGGCGTGGGGATCATCTATGTATCGCACCGGATGCGCGAAATCCACGAGATTGCCGATCGGGTTACCGTATTGCGATCCGGGCGTTATATCGGCACCCTTCCGCGTGCCGGCCTGCAGGAAGCCAAACTGGTAGAGATGATGACCGGCCGGCCGATCGCTGCGCTGTATCCCGAAATCCGGCAGGATCCGCGCGCGATGCGGATCCGGATTTCCAACCTGTCCACAGTGAACGGTGCGGTCAAGGATGCAAGCCTGACCCTGCGTGCCGGCGAAATCGTGGGCATCGCGGGGCTGATGGGCTCCGGCAAAAGTGAGATCGGTCAGGCGCTGTTCGGGCTTTTGCCGATCCGGTCGGGGCAGATCGAAATGGACGGTATGCTGATCAAGCCGCGCAACCCTTCGGCGATGCTGGCACGACATCTGTGCTATTTCCCGCCCGACCGAAACGTCGGAGGATTGGCCGTCAGCCGCCCCGTGCTGGAGAACGGCTCGATGACCGGGCTTTCGCTGAACATGTTTTCGCGGTTCGGATTCCTGCGCCGGCGCAATGAGCGCAGCGAGGTCATGAAAGCCATGAAGGCAGTTCGCCTGCGACCGCTTGATCTGACCCTGCCAGTGGGCAGCCTGTCGGGCGGAAACATGCAAAAGGTACTTTTGGCGCGCGGATTGGTCCGAAATACAGAAGTCTTCGTATTCGACGAGCCCACGGTGGGGATCGACGTGGGGGCCAAGGCGGAAATTTATGATCTTCTGAAATCGCTGGTCGAACAGGGGGCGGCGGTGCTGATGATCTCATCCGATCTGCAAGAGGTCCTGCGGCTGAGCAACAGGGTCTATGTCGTCACCGAAGGTCGGACCGTGGCCGAACTTCGCGGCGACCAAAAAACCGAAGACAATGTGCTCAAGGGATTCTTTGGCCATGCACCGGAAATTCGGAAAGAGGGTGTCCCATGACATTTGCGCCGAACTCCGGGCCTGCGCTTCATCTGCGCGACCGGCTCTTTGCGTTTAACGACCGCGTGGGTCTTGCGCTGCCGCTGTCGGTGCTGATCGTGGCGGGGATGTTGCTGACCGAACCACGGTTCGTAACCAAGATGAACATGTTCAATGTTCTGCGGGATTTTTCGGTGATTGCGCTCGCGGCTCTTGGGCAGATGCTGGTGCTTGTCACCGGCAGGTTCGATTTGTCGGTCGGTGCGATCGTCGCCCTGGCCTCGGTCACGACGGCGTCAGTGTTGAACCAGCTCATGCTGGTTTTCCCGGACATGACGGGGTTTGTCGCCGTGCTGGGGGTCTTGGCCGGGCTGAGTGTGGGCGCGATTGCCGGGCTTGGGAACGGGTGGCTTATCTCGACCCTGAAGCTGGACGCGTTCATTGCCACGATCGCTACATCATCCATCATTCTGGGGGCGGTATTTGTCTGGACGTATGGCGTGCCGGTCTACGGCGTTCCCAAAGTGCTGACCCAATGGGTCGGGCGCGGGCAGATCTTTGGGCTTCCTGGCCTCCTCTATCTCACTCTGGTTGCCGTCTTCATCGTGTGGTTCGTGCTGGAGCGGACGGCATATGGCCGCCATATCCTTGCGGTTGGCAGCAATGAAGCCGCGGCGCAAATCGCCGGGATTTCGCCCAGGGCGATCATCTGCGGCGTGTTTGCGGCAAGCGGTTTTTTCGCTGCACTGGTGGGGGTCTATTTCACCGCGCGCATGGGGTCCGGGCAATCGGCACTGGGGGCCAACACCGCGATGCAGGCGATCACGGCTGCGGTCATCGGCGGGGTGTCGCTGCGCGGAGGTAGCGGCAATCCGATCAAGGTCATGTTCGGGGGCTTGTTTCTGGCGGTCGTGGGAAATGCGCTTAACCTTGCGCGTGTGGATAGCAAGTTTCAGGTGCTGGTGTTCGGGGTCGTGCTTCTTGCGGCCGCATTGCTGGATCGGGCAACGGACCGCGCCGGGCGGCAGGAGGGACAGCGATGACGACGATGCAAATGACGCGCAGTTTCTTTCTGAACTCCGCCGTTATCGGACTGGTGATGATCGCATTGTTGCTGGCCGGGTTTTCGGCGGCTTCGCCGCAGATGCTGACCAAGGGAAATATCTACAACATTCTTGTGCAGTCGAGCTATCTGATGATCTTCGCCTCGGCGCAAACCATGGTGCTGCTGACCCGCGGGTATGACCTGTCGCTGGGCAACACCGTGTCGCTTGTGAGCGTGATCACGGCGATGGTGTTGGTATCGCCGTGGGGGCAGGCGGCTGGCGCGCCGATCCTGCTTGCCGCGCTGTGCGGGCTGGGCGCAGCGGTGATGATCGGCGTGCTGAATGGCACGCTTGTGGCTGCGACGGGGCTCAATCCGTTCATCGTGACTTTGGGAACGATGTACATCGTGCAGGCGCTTGGCTCCACGGTCAGCGGCGGGTTTCCTGTATCGGGTGTTCCTGCCCAATTCATGGCTCTTTCCCGGCTCGATGTGCTTGGTGTGCCCGTTCAGATATGGACACTTGGCTTGGCTACTCTGGCGTTGCACATGCTGCTGAAATGGAGCGTGTACGGCCGCAGCCTGTATCTGGTCGGCGCCAACCCGACTGCGGCAACAGCCGCCGGAATCAAGACACGCATGGTTACGGCGATGGCCTATGTCTGTTGCTCGGCATTTGCGGGGCTTGGCGCTATCCTTCTGACCGCGCGCACCGGATCGGGCGAGCCCACCTTGGGGGCGAACCTGACGCTTGAGGCCATCGCGGCCGCTGTGGTGGGCGGGATCAGCACACAGGGCGGGCGCGGAGGTGCGGTGGCGCCGTTGATCGGCGCCGTTCTTATCACGCTGCTGTCGAACGGCATGGATCTGGTTCAGATCGATGGGTACGTTCAGCAGATTTGCCTGGGAATGATCATCGTGATCGCACTCACGCTGGATCGGTTCCGCCGGTGATGTTGGCAGCCGCTACATGCGGCCGTGGACGATCATCGAGGTGATTTCTTCGCGCGTGGTATCTTCGCGCCGGACAACCCCGACCAGGTTGCCGTTCTTGAAGACCGCGATCCGGTCTGCGATGGTCATCACGTGTTCCATGTTATGGCTGATAATGAAGAACGAGATGTGCTTGCGCGACAATCGCGCGATCAGATCCAGAACCTTCTGGCCTTCGTCCACGCCAAGGGCCGCCATGGGTTCATCCATGATGATCAGACGCACGTCGCCCAGCAAAAGCCGGCTGATCGCGACCGCCTGACGTTGACCACCTGACATTGTGCTGACAGGGCGGGCAAGATCGGGCAGGCGGATGTCAAGCTCCTTCAAGAGGTCGGCTGTCCGGCGACGCATTTCAGTGTGCCGCAAGAAGGGGATGGCGCCGCCCAGTCGGCCGGTCAGCTCCCGCCCGAGGAATACATTCTGCGGCACGTTGAAACAGTCAACGAGGCCCAGATCCTGATACAGCGTCGCAATGCCGTTTTCATGCGCGTCGTTGGGCGTGCTCATCTGAACCTTTTGCCCGTCGACCAGAATGCTGCCGCCGTCATGGGTTTCGGCGCCCGACAGGATTTTCACGAAGGTGGACTTTCCGGCGCCGTTGTCGCCGACCAGGGCGACAACCTCGTTGGGGAAAATATCAAGGCTGACGCCTTTGAGGGCGCGGTTGCCGCCATAGTTCTTTTCTATGCCGCGCGCCGACAGAAGCGGCCGATGCGGGAGTTTCGCTGTGACGTTCGTGGCGGGTGCGATCTGGGCGAGGGTCATTTTATCTATATTCCTTTTGATGGCATGAGGAGGCGGGGGCGGGCAGGGGATCAACCTGTCTCGATCCGCTCTTGCCGCAGCATCCGCACCCGGATCTGGTCGACCACTACCGCCGCGATGAGAAAGACGCCCAGAACGATCTGCTGCACATAGCTTTCGATGCGCAGAAGGTTCATGCCGTTGGTCAGGATGGTGACAAAGATCGCGCCCAGAAACACATTGCTGATCCGGCCAATGCCGCCAAAAAACGACACGCCGCCGATGACGCAGGCGGTGATCGACTCCATGAGGAGGGTGGTGCCGAGCGTGGCCTCGCCCGTATTCACGCGGGCTGTCAGAAGAATGGCACCGAAGGCAACGATGACGGAACAGAGCACGTAGGTCAGCACCATGAAGAAGGTCGTGTTCACCCCGGCCAGCCGGGTCGCGTTCAGGTTCCCCCCCAGCGAATAGATCCGGCGCCCAAGCACGGTCCAGTTCAGCATGTAGTAGCCCAAGAGCAGGACCGCGATGCAGTACAACACCGGGACCGGCAGGCCGTTCAGCGACGCGTTGGAAAATATCTGTCCGAACTCGCGCGGCATTCCGTAGACGGGCATGCCGCCGCTGAGCGTCAGTGCGACGCCTGTGGCGATGGACATCATCCCGACGGTCATGATGAACGGGCTGACGGAAAGCACGGCAATGCCGATGCCGTTGATCAGACCGACGACAGCGCCGGTCAGCATCCCCGCGGCAACGCCCGCGACAATGGCCAGCCCTGGTGCGTCGGGTGCGGCCTGGGCCGTGCCGGTGATGGCCAGCGCGGTCGTCACACTGACAAGCGCGACGGTCGAGCCCACCGACATATCAATCCCCCGAACCAGAAGCGCGAGCATCTGGCCGACCGAGATAATGATCAGATAGGTGGAATGTCGCCCAAGATTGAAAAGGTTGTCGTAGCTCAGAAACCGCGGCTCGGCGATGCCCATGAAGATGATGGCGGCGACCAGAACAAAGGGAAGAATCCCGTTGGCCAGAAACACATCATGCAAGACCCGCATTGTTCGTGCCCAAATCGGGCGATTGGCGGATGGGTCTGCGTGAGAATTGATTTCTGTATTCACCATACGTGTTCTCCGTTTTGCGGGTCGCGCCAGCAAAGTTTGAGGGATTTGATTATCGGTAAGCCGCAGTCTGAGTTGGGAACCCGACCGGCGATCGGGCTCCCAACGGTTGGCCGGAAGAGGGGCTGAACGGATATGCCCTGTTCAGTTCGTTGGTGCCTTGACCTCGAACACTGGTTCGAAACCGTCAGGAGCAAGGATCGTGGTGCGATCGTAGGTATTCACGTTGTCCTGATCGACGATGAAGAACGCACGGTTCGCGACTTCGATCTCCAGCTTGCCCTCAAGCGCACGGATCGCCTGATCGACGCTGATGCGAGAGCCCACGAGATTGTAGTCGCCGACCGTGGCCATCACATCGCCGTCGCGCACCCCCTGTTCCATGGCGGGCGTCGAGTAAAAGGCGATAAGGTCGATATGCTCGAGCCCCTTGGCCTTGATGATTTCCACTCCACCTTCGATGGCCGGGGCAACCCCACCGATGATATCAAGCCCTTCATAGGTTTGCAGAGCATCGTCGATCAGGCGCATCTGGACACCCTTTCCGGTGTCGCCATACATCACCTTGACCAGTTCCACATCCGAGCCCGCGATGCTGTCCTTCATCCCGGCAACCGCATCTTCAACCCATTGAGACCCGGCGGGGCCGGCCATCCAGACCATCTCCACCTTGCCCGAGCCGGCAGGATGCTTGCTGGCGAGATAGGCGCCGGCCTGGGCCCCGGCGTTGTAATAGCCCGCGCGCGCGCGCCCCGCCACCTTGTCGGTTTCCAGCCCGTTGCCAAGATCGATCACCGGAATGCCCTTGGCGGCCATTTCCTCGACCATCGCAACGAGGCCTGTCTTTGAGACCGCGTTCACCAGCACGGCATCACCGCCGCGGGAAACGCAGTCTTCAAGCTGCTGGATTTGCTGCAGGACATTCGCGTAGCCGCCTGCGGACATAATGGTTGCGGACACTCCCTGCCGCTGCGCCTCGACCACGACACCGTAGTCCTTCGCGACGTAATAGGCATCTTTCATATGCGGAAAGCTGACACACAGGTGCCATGGCTTGCTGACCGCTCCGACCGGAAGTGGGGTATAGGTTTCTGCGGTCAGGTCCCCTTCGGCGAGAAGCGGTGCCGACCAGGTATCCTCGTCCGCCCATGCGCCGTGGCCGGCAAAAGTCAGCGCAACGGCAGTGGTTGCAAGGTATTTTCCAATTCGCATCTGGTTCTCCCTTCGAAAAATCTGTGTGGATCCCGCGGCAGCAAACTCTTGATGCGGCCTCATGAATTCTGGGGATCGATAAATGCATCGATCAAATCGATAGTATTGATTGTCGCATCAATTCTGCCAATTTTGGTATTCTGAAATACCAAAAGTCACCAGTTCACATGCCGGAGCACGATCTCTGTTTTTTAATTAATTAATGAAAAACATGTGCTTAGTTGGGGCTTTGATGGGCGGAGCTCAGCGTGGCGCTGCTCCTGTGAAGGGAAATTTCTTATTTTCCCCAGCCTCGTGCGATTTCAAGAAAATATCCATCAGCGCGAACTGCTGAAAAAGCGCTGTCCCTTTTGGGGTGCGTGCCTTCGAAACCGGCAGAGCGTTAACATGCAATATCCGATGTGCAGTCGATCCGGAGATCGGCAAGCCGGAATGTTTTCCTTCGCGAGTATGTTCTGTTGTTGGTTGAATAGACAGAGAGCTTGCCAAATCTCAAGACGGTGGCGCGTGCTTTTGCACAGGCTGAAATGTCTGCTGTCTCTTTATGCAGCGGCCCGCTTCGAACATGAAATGCGACCCTCGCGGGAGATGGTGCTATTTCACGCCGACTGGATCGTATACAGTATTCGGCATATCATTATGGAGATCCGCGATGCCAAGCCACTCGGCAAAGATGAAGATAGGCCTTTATGGAACTGCCACCGGGGCCAATGTGAACGGATGGCGCCATCCCGATGCGGTCGCCGATCTAGGCGCCAATATCAGCGCCGTTGCGGATATGGCCCGCATGGCGGAGGCGGGGTTGCTTGATTTTGTTTTCCTGGCAGACAGCATGGCGATGCGGGGTCACGATTGGGAGGTTCTGGCGCGCTCCAGCACGCGCTATGTCGCCCAGTTCGAGCCTTTGACGCTGCTCGCGGCGCTCTCCATGGTGACAACGAATATCGGCCTGATCGCGACGCACAATACCACCTACGACGAACCCTATATGCTGGCGCGCAAGTTCGCGTCACTTGATCTGATCAGTGGCGGGCGCAGCGGCTGGAACCTCGTGACGTCCTCCAACCTTGAAGAAGCCGAGAATTTCAGCCGTGAAAAGCACCCGGACCATGGCGACCGCTATATCCGGGCGCTCGAGTTTGCCGACGTGGTGCGCGGGCTGTGGCACAGCTGGGATGATGAAGCGTTCCTATATGACAAGGAAAGCAGCCTGTTCTTCGACCGTGAAAAAATGCACCTTCTGAACCATAAGGGCGCGCATTTTCAGGTGCGTGGGCCGCTGAATGTCCCGCCTTCGCCGCAGCGCCATCCGGTCATGGTACAGGCCGGCGCATCGGAGCCGGGGCGAAATCTGGCGGCCGAAACCGCCGAGGTGATCTTTACCGTCAGCCCCGGCATGGAAGAGGCGCAGAAATTTTACAGCGATATCAAAGGACGCATGGCCAAATACGGGCGCGCACCGGAGGAGTTGGTGATAATGCCCGGCATTTCCGTTTTTGTCGCGGACACCGAAGAGGCCGCACAGGCCAAGCGTCAGGAACTGCTGGAGCTGACAGATCCGGTGGTTGGGCGCGACTACCTGAAACATATGCTGGGTGACGTGATCGACCTGTCCCAATATGCGGATGATGAACTGTTGCCCGATCTGCCGGTCAGCAATGCCAACCGCAGCGCACAGGAGCGTCTGTTCAAGATGTCGCGCGAGCAGAACATGACGATCCGGGATCTCTATCTGAGTGTCGCATCAAAAGGTGCGCCCGCCTTCATCGGGACTGCCGATCAGGTCGCCGATGAGATGCAGCGCTGGTTCGAAGCTGGCGCTGCGGACGGTTTCATCTTTCTGATGGATTATTTTCCCAACAGCCTTGCGGATTTCAACACAATGGTCATTCCCGAGCTTCAGAAGCGCGGGCTTTTCCGTACCGCATATGAAGGCACGACATTGCGCGAAAATCTGGGGTTGGGATTGCCACGCCGGCCGAAGCTGCAGGCGGCCGCGCGTTTGGCAGGGGAATGACCCTTGCCCCGGTTCGGGTCTTGTCAGATCCGGCGCCGGGGGATCACAAAGGCCATCGCCGCGCCCGCCGCGGCGATGCACCCGACCAAACGAAAAACATTGTGAAAGCCCGACTGAAGCATTTCCACGGAAATGTCGGCCGAGGTCGCGGAGGCGCCGGCTGGCAGGTCAAGTGTCAAGGCAAGCGCCAGCCCCGCGAATGCCGTTCCCGACGCAGCCCCCAATGACCGCGAAAGCACGACGCTGGCGGTGGCGATACCAAGCCGCTTGATCCCGGCTTCGGTCTGCACAGTAATTTGGACCACGCCCATCACCGACCCCAGCAGAAAACAAACGATCGCAAAGTAAATCGACGCTTGCCAGGGCGAAAGCGTTTCGATTCCCACCGAGGCAAGGAAAAGCAGCGCGCTGGCCAATGACAGGCTGATCGCGGGGAAAAGCGTGGTGCGGCCGGTTCTGTTGATCAGCTTGCCGGTGACAAAGGCGCCAGACCCGATGCCAAGCGTTACAGGCAGCATGAGCAGCCCGAGCTCACGCGGGGGAACGTCATGGCCAAGCGCGAAATAGATCGGAATGAACGTCAGAAGAGAAACATAGAGCCCGCCGTGGCACATCGCCAACAACATGCTGAAAAAGATTGACGGACGGCCTAGCAGATCACCGGGAAACAATGGTTCGGCCGCACGCCGTTCGCGAAGGACCAGCAACATGAGGATCGCTCCCGCAATCGCAGCAAGAAGAAAAAGGGTGCTATGGACCGCCGCGCCGCGCTTTACGGTTTCGATGATGGTCAATGCCGTTGCGACAAACCCCGCAAACAACAAGAAACCCGGATAGTCGAAGGCGATCTTTTCGCGGGGCGTCTGGCGCGGTGGCAGGCGCATGACAAGAACGAAGGCCAAAATGCCAAGCGGAATGTTGAGGGCGAAGATCCAGCGCCACCCGAAATGCCCGGTGATCAACCCTCCGGCCACCGGGCCGAAGGTGCTGGCGACCATGGCGATCGTCGCCAGATACCCCTGATACTTTGCCCGCGCCCTGGGGCCGACATATTGCCCGAGCAGCGCCTGGGCGAGCCCGATAAGCCCGCCGCCGCCCAGGCCTTGCAGAAACCGCGAGGCGACAAGCATTTCGAAATTGAAGGACAGACTGCAAAATGCGCTGCCAAGTACCGCCATGCACAGCGCGACGCACATCATCCGCCGCCGCCCTAGCGCATCCCCCAGACGCCCATAGAGCGGCGCGGAAATGGTTACTGCGGCAAGATAGGCGATAACCACCAGCGCCATCCGATCGAACCCGCCAAGCGATTGGATGATGCTGGGCAGGGCGGTGCTGACAATGGTCTGATCTGAAATCCCCATGAAAAGCGGCGGGACAATGGCCAGAAACAATGTCGGCAAGCTGGGACGGACGAAATCTTGTGGGGGCGTTCCGTCATCGCCGCCATGGGGGCTGCCGGATTCAGGGGTCACGACCGCCCTCCCGGGCGGTGATCGCCAGCCGGAACGTGACAAGCGGCTATGGTCATGGCTAGGTCCAAGCGTCTGCCTTGGCCAGGTCGGAAAAATGGCAGGCCACGGGGTGATCGGCCGAGCGGGCTTCCAATACCGGCTCCCGCTCGCTGCAAAGCGGGCGGGCTATCGGGCAGCGGGTGTGAAACCGGCATCCGGACGGCGGCCGGCTGGGTGACGGAATGTCGCCACGCAAAATGATGCGCCGCTTTGTCCGCTCGCGTTCCGGATCCGGCACAGGGGACGCTGACAGAAGCGCCTGGGTATAGGGATGCGCAGGCGCGTTGAATATCTGCTCGACAGGTCCGATCTCGACCAGCCTGCCCAGATACATCACGGCGACCCTGTGCGCCATGGACCGGACCACACCCAGATCGTGGCTGATGAACAGATAGGATACCTGGGTTTCCTGCTGCAGTCGCTTCATAAGCTTAAGGATCTGAGCGCGCACTGACACGTCCAGCGCCGAGACGCATTCATCCGCAACGATCAGTTTGGGCTGAAGGGCGAAGGCGCGCGCGATGGCAATTCTTTGGCGCTGTCCCCCGGAGAACTCATGCGGCATCCGGTTCACGAAGCGTTCTGGCGGGGTCATCCCCACCACACGCAGAAGATCCAGAACACGGGGTTCCCAGTTACTGATACCAGCCACGCGGAAAGGCTGGCTCAGGATCTGGCGTACGGTTTTGCGCGGGTTCAGTGACCCGAAGGGATCCTGAAAGATCATCTGCAAATGTGTCTTGGTTTCCAGGGCGGCCTTGGCATCAAGGGTGGCAAGATCGCTGCCGTCAAAGACGACATGCCCGCTTGTCGGGTCGGTCAGGTTCATAATGACCCGCCCGATCGTCGATTTGCCACAGCCGGATTCCCCCACCAGTGCCAGGGTTTCGCCGGGGGCGATATCGAAACTGACACCGGCAACCGCCTGAACCGGCGGCTTGGTCGAAAACAGCCCTCCGCTGCGATAGGTTTTCGTCAGGCTTTCAACACTCAGAATTGGGGCAGTTGTCATGTTTCATAGTTCCAGCAAGCGACGCCGGAGACGTCTGAGTTTCTGGTCCAGCCGGGACCGGCCGTTTCGCAGGTGGCGGTGGCCTTGGCGCAACGATCGACAAAGGCGCAGCCGACAGGCACATCGACCAAATTGGGCACTGTGCCATCCAGCGCAAAAAGCTCGTCCCGCCGCTCATCCGCCCGCAGGATCGACGCCAAAAGCCCCTGCGTGTAAGGATGCTTTGGGGTGTGGAACAGCTCGTCCACCGGGGCCTCTTCGACCACTTTTCCCGCATACATGACGTAAACCCGATCACATGTTTCCGCGACCACACCCAGATCATGGGTGATCAACAGCAGGGACGATCCCATGTCGTGGATGATCTCTTTCAGCAGCTCGAGGATTTGCGCCTGAACTGTGACATCCAATGCGGTCGTCGGTTCGTCAGCGATGATAAGTTCGGGATCGCAGGAAATTGCCGTGGCAATCAGAATACGCTGGCGCATCCCGCCAGAAAGCTGGTGGGGATAGCTTGCCGCAACGCGGGCGGGATCAGGTATGCGCACCCGGCGCAACAGATCAAGCACACGCTCCCGGCGCTCTGCCTTTGTCAAATTCAGATGATGGCGCAGCATTTCGGAAATCTGGGATTCGATCGTCAGGACCGGATTGAGAAAGGTCATCGGATCCTGAAAGATCATCCCTATGCGGCGGCCACGGGTCTTTTGCATCTCGGCTCCGGAGAGCGTCCGCAGATCCGTTCCATCAAACATGACCCGCCCACCTGTCACCTCTCCCGGCGGGCTTGGGACCAGCCCCATGATCGACATCACCGTCATCGACTTGCCGCAGCCGGATTCCCCCACGATGCCGACGATCTCGCCCTTGCCGATCTCGACCGAAACATCGGTGACGGCGCGTACGGTGCCCTCGCTGGTGTTCAGAACCGTGTTCAGCCCTTCGACCACAAGCAAAGCTTCAGCCATGATCAGCGTCCTCCTCTAAGCCGGGGGTTAAGGATGTCGGTCAGGTGGTCGCCAAAGATGTTCAACGCCGCCACCGTCAGCAGGATGCCCAGCCCCGGGAACACCGCCATCCACCATGCGCGTGTCAGGAATTGCTGTGCTTCGTTCAGCATCAGCCCCCAGCTTGGGTTCGAGGGATCCCCCAGACCCAGAAAGCTGAGTCCCGCTTCGAGCAGGATCGCGGAAGATACCTGCATGGTCATTGCCACGATCAGCGGTGGCATGGCGTTGGGAAGAATTTCGCCAAAGATGATCGACCGCGTCGATTGTCCCACCGCGTGGGCCGCCATCACATATTCCCGTTCGCGCAGGGTCAGAAACTCGGCCCGGGTGATACGTGCGACCTCGGGCCAGCCGAGCAGGCCGATGGTCAAAATGATGAAGATCAGGTGCGATCCGAAAATGGCGATCACGAGCAGGGCAAGAAAAAAGCGGGGAACAACCTGGAAGAGTTCGGATATGCGCATGAGCACGATGTCCACCACGCCTTGGCTGAAACCTGCCACCGCGCCCAGCGAAATTCCGATGATCGAGGATGTGAACGCCGCCAGAATTCCCACGGAAAGCGAGCTGCGTGCCCCGTAGGCGAACCGCGCGAACACATCCCGGCCCAGATCATCCGTGCCCATTGGATGCTGTGGGCCGGGTGGCGCGAAAGACTCGCGCCCCATGGCATTCACATTCTCAAAGAAAAGCGGGGTGATGAAGGCAAACAGCAACATCGCCACAAGGGTGAACAACGCCGCGCCCGATACGGGGTCAAGCCGCAAGCGTGCTGGATAGCGTAACAGGTTTCCGTAGAGCACCGCAAAACGCGACTTGAGTGGGGGGGTGTCTTGGATGCTCATTTCAGCCTCACGCGCGGATCAAAGAGGGAATAGACGATATCAATCAAGAGGTTGGTGATGATGATGCCGATGGATACGAAGATAAAGATGCCCATGAGCAGCGGATAGTCGCGCGCATACATCGCATCATACATTAGGCGGCCGATGCCGGGCCACCCAAAGACAATCTCGGTCAGGATGGACCCGGCCAGAATATCGGTCACGTTCAGCCCGAAAACGGTGATCACCGGTAGAATGCCGTTGCGAAACGCATGAAAGACGATGCGTTTTTCCGGAAGTCCTTTGGCGCGCGCCGCGACGATATAGTCCTGAGACAGCGCGTCACGCATCGCTGCGCGCGCGTAGCGAAAATTGATGGCCAGATACCGCATCCCCAGTACTGATGCGGGCAGGATCAAGTGGTGCAGAACATCGGTAAAATAAGCCCAGCCTTCGTAGGCGTATCGGCTGTTCGTCATCCCGTTGGTCGGAAACCACCGCAGTTGTAGGGCGAAGACCAGAAGTATAATCTGGGCCAGCCAGAAGGCGGGAACGGAATAGCCTATGACCGCAAGCGCCGAGCCGCCCCTGTCGATCAGGGATTTGGGGTGGCGCGCCACGATGATGGCCAGAAGCACACCTACCACCGTGAAAATGATGAGCGAGGTCAGCATCAGCGAAAGCGTCGCGGGAACGCGATTAAGGATCAGGCCCAACACATCGTTTTGCAGCACATATGAATAGCCCAGATCACCGCGCAGGATGGAACCGACGTATTCCAGAAACTGCCGCCCCACGGATTTGTCGAGCCCGAGCTTTTGATAGAGCTCTGCCAGTTGTTCGGGGCTGGGTTCTGTTTCGCCAACCAGCACGCTTACCGGATCACCGGGCGCAAGGTGGATGAGAACGAAATTAACCACGATCACGCCCAGCAACATTGGCAATGCGCTCAGCACTTTTAGTGCGACATAGCGTATGGAGGAGAGCCGCGCGGGGTTTGCGGCGGATTTTTCAACCACGGCTCGGGTGCCCGGCAGGACTTTGGATGTCACTCGATGCCCTTTCATTAGCTTTATGGTCGGAACCCGAAAAATCATACGGAAATCAAGGGATCGCTCGCTTCGTATACGGTATTTTCTGGTGGCGGATAAATTTCCCCACCACAAAACCGGAGACATTCCTGCAGAAGTTCAAAAATTGGCACTTCGGGAGGCAAACCTCCTGTTTTTACCGCAATTAATTATTCATGCGCTTAATTTTTTTGGCGGCGCGCTCGAAACGCTTTTTTTGCGGAAAGAATCTTCAGCTAGTTAAATCGTATACAGTATCCACCAGTCGTCCATGCGGATGAGGAGCTGTATTTGTGAGCAGGAGCCGCACCATGTCCGACCGAAAGATGAAGATTGGCCTGAGCCTTGTTTCGAATGGAACGCACCCCGCGGGTTGGAGGCTGCCGGAAGCGCATGCCGACGCGGGGCTGGACTTCAAGCTTTGGAAGCAGCTGGCCCAGGCGGCGGAGGAGGCCGCCCTTCACTTCATGTTTCTTGCTGACGGCATAGCTGTTCGCACCGCCGCCGCAGACCTTGACGCCCTAAGCTATAGCGGCCGCATCGACCAATTCGAACCTCTTACACTTATCGGAGCGCTGTCTGCGGTTACCGAGAAGCTCGGGTTCATCGCCACCGCCTCCACCACCTATAACGAGCCTTATCATATTGCCCGCAAGTTCGCGTCGCTGGATCACATCAGTGGCGGGCGGGTGGGATGGAATGTCGTCACATCCTGGAGCGAGGCTGAGGCCAGGAACTTCGGGCGTGACAGCCATATGGAGCACACGGCCCGCTATGGTCGCGCGGAAGAATTCGTCGACGTGGTGCGCGGGCTTTGGGACAGCTGGCAGGATGACGCCTTCATTCGTGACAAGGCAAGCGGCCAATATTTCGATCCTGCAAAACTTCATGTGCTCGGCCACGACGGGCCGCATCTGAAAGTGCTCGGTCCCCTGAATATCGCGCGCCCGCCGCAAGGCTATCCGGTCATCGCGCAGGCCGGATCCTCGGAGCCCGGGCAAGAACTGGCGGCTCGCACGGCGGACCTTATTTATACGGCGAAGCGCACGCCAGAAGAGGCCGGCGCATTCTATGACAGTGTCAAAAACCGGTTTCCAAAATACGGCCGTTCAGCGGCGGATGCGCTGGTATTGCCTGGCATCATGCCGATCGTCGGTCGCACGATGGAAGAGGCAAAGGCCAAATATGATCGGGTGCAGAATTTGATTCACCCGAAAGTCGGGCTTGCCATGCTCGCCCGGACATTCGGGGATTTGTCCGCATACGATCCGGACGGCCCGTTGCCCGACGATCTTCCGGTTCTGGATGGCGTCAAAAGCCACCGCGACTCTCTGGTATGGATGGCGCGCAACGAGAATCTCAGTATCCGTCAGCTTTACATGCGCGTGACAGGGGCCGCCGGGCACAATCAGGTCTATGGCACCCCGGATACGATCGCCGACCTGATGGCCGATTGGTTCAATCGCGGCGTTTGCGACGGGTTCAACATCATGGCGCCCTATTTTCCCGGCGGGTTGGACGATTTTCTGGAAATGGTTGTTCCGGTGCTCCAACAGCGCGGTCTGTTCCGAACTGGCTATGGGGGCGCAACGCTACGCGAAAATCTGGGCCTCGCCCGCCCCGAACACCCCTTGGCCCGCCAACAAAGGGCCAAGGTCGGCTGATCGAGGGGCGAACCAGGTCTCGCCAAACGAAAACACAAAAAATCCAACAGAAGGAGAATTCAATGACTGATCGAGAGTCCGCCACCGGGAAGCTTGGTATATCGCGCCGGACATTGTTGCGCACCATGGCTGCAAGCGTGCCCATGCTTGCCTTGCCCGAATTTCTGTCGGCCCAGACCGGCGAAGAACGCTATGGCGGGGTGTTCGTTGTCGGTACCGGCACAGAGCCACGCCACCTGAACCAGAACATCACGACCGATATTGTCACCAAGATGATCGCCAGCTGCATGCAAAACAAGTTGGTGGGCCTGAAAAGCGATTTGACCCCCAAGGCAGATCTGGCCAAGGACTGGTCGGTATCTGATGACGGGTTGATCTATACGTTCAATCTGCATGATGGCGTCAAATGGCACGACGGAACGCCGTTCACCTCCGAGGATGCGAAATTCACCTTTGAGCAAGTGCTGTTCAAATTCCACAATCAGGGCAAAACCCTTGCGCCTTATGTTGATGAAATCACCACTCCGGATGCGACCACGATCGTCTTTCACCTGAACGCGCCCAATGACGTCATGATGACCTTCATCGCGGGGCAGGGATATATTCATCCCAAGCACCTTTATGATGGCGTCGATATCATGGACAGCCCCGCGAATCTGGCTCCGATCGGCACTGGCCCCTTCAAGTTCGCATCGTGGAATCGTGGGCAGGACGTGGCAATGGAGCTTAACGACGAGTATTTCATGCCCGGAATGCCCTATGTGGATCGCATTGTGATACGTTTCATCCCCGAAGCAACCGCACGGGTACGCGCGCTTGAGGCCGGCGAGGTTGACTATCTGGCCTATAACGATCTGCCGCATTCGATGATCGCGGATCTGGACAAGAATCCGGATGTAACGGTCACCTCCAAGGGGCACGAGGCATGGGGGTCGATCGTAGAACTGATGATGAATCTGGACAAGGAACCGTTCAACAATCGCAAGGTCCGCATGGGCATCGCGCATGCGCTTGATCTGGATTTCATTATCGAGAAGGCCACATACGGGCTCGCCACCCGCGCGACCGGCCCGATATCAAGCCAGCTAGCCTGGGCCTACAAGCCGGACACGACGCAATATCCCTTTGATGTCGCCAAGGCGAACGCGCTTCTGGATGAGGCCGGATATCCGCTGACCGATGGAACGCGGTTCAGCGCCACCATCGTCGCCAACCGGGGAACAGAGTCTTTCATCAAAGCGGCTCAGGTCATCGCCGAGCAGCTCAAGGTCGTCGGCATCGATATCACGGTTAACCCCCTTGATATGGCGACTGTCGCGGAGCAGGTCTACAAGACGCGCAAGTTCGACATGTTCATCCAAAGCCTGACCACGGGGCCGGACCCGGCGCTGGGCGTGCAGAGGCAATATATTTCGTCGAATATCCGGCCCGTGCCCTATACCAACGGGATCGGCTATCGGGACGAAAACGTTGATGCGCTGCTGATAAAGGCTGCACAAAGTCCCGACCGCGCCGAAAGGGCCGAACTCTACAAAGAACTGGCAGATATTCTGTGCGACGATTGCGCCTTGGTCTGGCTGTACGAAAACCCGACCTATTCGGCTTTCAGATCTGCATTTGGCAATCTTCATACATGGGCCGCAGAATCGATCTACGCCTATAACAACGTCTATTGGAAAGAGGGAGAAGTCAGCCGCGGTTGATGCTCTTCCAAAATCATTGCACTGCGGCGCCAAGGCGCCGCAGTGCAATTGTATAAGGGATATTGCATTTTCTAAACCGGCGCTTCACGCTGCCTGCTAATCTGGTCATGCACGGAAAGGCCAGCCAAGCCGAATGCTTCTCGCCCGGAGCTTGCAACTTGAGAGGTGCCAGTGGTCGAAAATGTCAAACCTGCAAGGCGATCCCCCGTCAACAAGCGCGCAGAACCGCGTGGGGCCCGAACAGTCGTCAGAGAGCCGATCCATGAACAGATCCTTCCCCATATCCGGCGCGACATCGTCCTGAATCGCTGGGGGCCCGGTGAGAGACTTCCCGAAATGGAATTGTGCCACGAATTCGGCGTCTCGCGGACGCCGTTGCGCAATGTGCTCAAAATTCTGGAGGTCGAAGGGCTGATCGAGCTGGTTCCCCATATCGGAGCCGTGGTGACGCCATTCGACTCTCCCGATCTGGCTGAAAAACTGGACGTGATGTCCGGGCTTGAACAACTTGCCGCGGTGCGGATTGCCCAATTACGACCCCCCGAAGCCCTCAGCGAGATTCAGCGTCTGCATTCAGAGATGAACCTGGCTGCGCTGGATACCGACCGAACCCGATACTATGCGTTGAACGATGAATTTCATCGCGCGATCGTTCTGGGATCGGGCAATGCAACGCTGTCGAAAATGCACGAAACGATCATGTGGCATGTCAGCCGCGCCCGAAATTTTGCGAATGAGCAGGAAGTCCTGGGCGTGCGCGCAGCCGAACATCATACGCAGATCGTTGAAATGATCCTTTCCGGCGACGCTGAAGGCGCAAGGCTGGCAATGCGGACGCATCTGGACGATGTCATTTCGAATATCCTCGCACGCTTCGGCCCTGAACAGACCATCGACTCCGAAACGGGGAATGATGCTGCCTGACATCGCGCCAGTGCTTTCCCCCTGCAAGCGCCGGTCACGAGAGGCCAGAGCACAAGGATGATCTGCCGCCGGTCAGGACGATAGCAGCAGTTTCTTCAACACACGTAAGAACCCCTTTTCGTTGTCCCAGGGGATCAT
>CEQG01001267.1_pt1 | contig 31720 bp, 26 predicted proteins | sample 350301 | NCBI WGS metagenome assembly CEQG01 (sample SAMEA2621242, study PRJEB7988) | marine metagenome | isolation source: saline water (ENVO:00002010), including | reverse complement strand
TGTAGGGTGTAATTATGAAAGTCCCTTGCCGTGATGCGCTGTCAAGCTCCCAGCGCTGCGCCATTGTTTGCTGGCGCCTGGCATTAAAAAGCGTTCGGTTTTGTGCCCCGGCTGTAAAAGCCATGAGCAGCAGTAACGGCACAACAAATCTGTAAATGCCTGAAAATAAAAAATGTGGCATAATATAATGTTACATACAAATATAACATTACACTATGCCACATCTTAAAGGTTTATAATTTCTTTTAGAAAATACTTACAAGATAGTACACAAGGGCAGCCAATACTGCTGATACAGGTATGGTTAAAATCCATGCCCAAAGCAGGCTTATGGTAACACCCCAACGAACCGCTGACACCCTTTTTGTTACACCAACACCTATAATAGAACCTGTTATAGTATGGGTAGTAGATACCGGAATACCTAAATGCTCTGTAGTATATAGGGTTATGGCTCCGGCAGTTTCGGCAGCCACACCTTCAAGAGATGTAACCTTTGTAATTTTAGAACCCATCGTTTTTACAATCTTCCATCCCCCGCTCATTGTACCAAGGCCCATCATAAGGAAACTCGTTAGCGGCACCCATGCATAATGTTCTACAAAGTATTTAAACGGATTATCTGAAGCAATATAATTAGGGTCTAAATCAATATTGGTATGGTAAAAAATTACCGCCGCACCAATAATACCCATAACTTTCTGCGAGTCGTTAGCACCATGCCCAAGGCTGAAAAGTGCCGAAGATACAAGCTGTAGCCTTTTAAACCATTTATCAGCTTTTGACGGGTTTGCCTTCCTGCAAATATTAAGTATCAGTATTGTTAGCATATAAGCTACAAACATACCAATCAGCGGTGCAAGAAAAATGAACAGTACTATAGGAATAACCTTTGCATAGTTAATAACGGTATTTAAGTCGGCACCATCTACTGTAAAGGCATGAGCCAGTGCAGCGCCCATAAAACCGCCGATAAGCGTGTGGGATGATGATGACGGTATGCCCAGTTTCCATGTAAGCAGGTTCCATGTTATGGCTGCTATAAGCCCCGCAAAAATAACCTCGAGCGTAATAAAATCTTCGCTTACGGTTTTGGCTATGGTGTTACCAATTTTAAATTCGCCTATTATGTATTTGGATATAAAATAGGCAAGGAAGTTAAAGAAAGCTGCCCACAATACTGCCTGAAAAGGTGTAAGTACTTTAGTGGCAACAATGGTGGCTATTGAGTTTGCCGCATCATGAAAACCATTAATGTAATCAAACGCAAAAGCTAAAACTATAATTATGATGAGTAACGTCATATAAAAAAGGTTGAAAAAACGTGATTAAGAATGCTTTACAGAAATAGATTCTAAAACATTTGCCACGCCTTTGCATTTGTCGGCTGCGGTTTCCAGCGCCGCTAAAACTTCTTTGTATTTAATTACGTTAAGCGCATCGGTTTCATTTTCAAAAATATCGGCAACAGCTTTATCAAATACATTGTCAGATTTGCTCTCAAGCTTGTTAATCCTTTTGCAGCAGTCTGCTATGCCTTTCAGGTTCTTCATGTCTTTAAGGTCGGCAACAGCAGTTTGTATAAGCTGGCAGGCCTCAAGGTTAATTTCGGTCATTTTCCTGATCGACTTTGTAATTTTTTCCACCTGGTACAAACGCATCCTGTTGGCAGCACCATACATATAATCGGCAACATTATCTATAGCCGTTATAAGCGCATGTATATCTTCCCTGTCAAAAGGCGTAATAAAGTTGCGGCTAAGCTCAAGATTGGTTTGGTGCGCAATGCCCTCTATAACATTTTCCAGACGCTCTATTTCCAAAAGGTATTCCTCCCTTTTTTCTTTTGGAGTATTCACAGCTTCATGAAGTTTTTCTGCAAGAAGCACTAAGTTTTGTGTAGCCTGTTCAAATAGCGGGAAAAATTTCCTGTCCTTTGGTACAAGAAACTGAAAGATACTGTTTATGGACATTAGTTATATTTTTATGGCGCAAATGTAATCATGCAATGTTAACAAATGGTTAATTAATAATAAACCGAGTGTTATATAAAGATTTTTTTTGAAAACAGCTAAAACGACAAAATTTGGGTAAAATATACTGTTTAGCAACTATTTAAAGGTAATGTTTGATGATAATTTTTTGCGGATGGCAAAAGTCGCAGTTAACATTTACTTAAAAAATCATGTTAGGAGATACCGTTAATAAAAGGCTACCTTTGCATTAATCTTAAAAAGTTCTGCCTGATGAAACTGAAGTACAGGAAAAAAACTCCGCCCTTAAGCGTTATTGAGCGTTTTTCTAATGAAAAGGTATTCCTTATAATTATCTTCAGCATTTTTATTTTAAGTGCTCTTTTTTACGGACAGCCACAGTTTGCCATGTGGATAGGCTTCTTTACGGCTGCCTATGCAACAGTATCTAATGACAGCATACAGTCTTTAGGGACATTTATAGAGAGCAATAAGCAACGCAAATGGTATATACTATGGCTTTACACAGGTGTCATATTTATTGCTACCGTTACCATAAGCTGGATAATTTTTGACGGTGATGTTACCTACCAGCGCCTGCTAAAACCCGATGGAAGCAGCGAGTACCCCCATCCGGAAAACTTTTCGTTCTTTATGCTTATGGCGCCACTCGTGTTGCTGATACTCACCCGCCTGCGTATGCCGGTATCTACAACCTTCCTGATGCTAAGTGTTTTCAGTTCATCTTCAAGCGGCATAACATCAATGGTTACCAAAAGTGTATCGGGCTATCTTATAGCATTTATAGTATCGGCACTTGTGTGGTACTTCGGTTACAACTATATCCGCAAAAAATTCAAGAGCAGGAAAATACACCCCGGCTGGATGGTTGCCCAATGGCTGGTAAGCGGGCTGTTATGGTCGGTATGGGTAATGCAGGATGGCGCTAACGTTGCCGTGTTCCTGCCCAGAAAACTTGACGTGCTGCAATTCTCTATATTTACACTGGTTATATTTTTAGGGCTTGGATTACTGTTTTACCTAAGGGGCGATAAAATTCAGCAGGTAGTGAGCGAAAAAGTACGCATATCAGATGTGCGCGCTGCAACATTAATAGACTTTACATACGCGCTTATCCTTATATACAAACTGTTCATCAGTACAGTACCTATGAGTACTACGTGGGTCTTCCTTGGTCTTATCGGCGGAAGGGAAATTGCTATTAACCTTGCCCGCTTAAAAAAAGGCAAAAAACACAAAAAGAAAGCTATGAGGCTTATCGGGAAAGATTTTCTTTATGCAACAATAGGGTTATTGATATCGGTAATGCTTGCCGCAACCGTTAACCCGGCAATAAAGCAGGACCTGCTTTCATTTTTTGGATTGGGATAGATTTATTTAAATCATTAATAGTAAAGGGACTGCAAATGCGGTTCCTTTGCATTTTTATAAGTATTATAATACAGTATAAAACAATATCAAACGTTTTCGTATTTTAGCACTCCGATAATTGTTATTTCAATAAAATTTACACAAAACACCATGGATATCAACTTCAACAAGAACGAAGACCACAATAAGCTGTTACTTTCTGACATGAAGCGTAAGCTGGCACAGGTAAAACTGGGAGGCGGTGAAAAAAGGATAGCCAAACTGCACAGCGAAGGCAAAATGACAGCCCGCGAGCGTATTGATTACCTGTTAGACCCTAAAAAAGAAAGTATAGAAATTGGTGCTTTTGTTGGAGATGGCATGTATGCCGAGCACGGCGGCTGCCCTTCGGGTGGTGTGGTGGTAAAAATGGGATACATTCGCGGAAAGCAATGCATTGTAGTTGCTAATGATGCAACGGTAAAAGCCGGGGCATGGTTCCCTATAACGGGTAAAAAGAACCTGCGTGCACAGGAAATAGCCATGGAAAACAGGCTGCCGATAATTTATCTAGTAGATAGCGCAGGAGTTTACCTGCCAATGCAGGATGAAATTTTCCCGGATAAAGAACACTTCGGGCGCATATTCCGCAACAATGCCATAATGAGCAGCATGGGCATAACCCAGATTGCAGCCGTTATGGGCAGTTGTGTAGCCGGAGGGGCTTACTTACCAATTATGAGCGATGAAGCCCTGATTGTAGATAAAACGGGCAGTATATTCCTTGCGGGCAGCTATCTTGTTAAGGCGGCTATTGGCGAAAGCATTGATAACGAAACGCTGGGCGGTGCAACAACCCACTGCGAAATATCGGGCGTAACCGATTATAAAGCAAAGGATGATAAGGACGCCCTTGATACCATAAAAAATATTGTAGATAAGATAGGTGATTATACCACGGCAGGCTTTAGCCGTACTGCGCCTCAAAAACCGGCATCAGACCCAAAAGAAATATACGGCATACTGCCAAAGTCGCGCACGGAGCAGTATGATATGATGGAAATAATCAACCGCCTTGTAGATAACAGCGAGTTTGAAGAGTATAAAGCCGGTTACGGGCAAACCATTATTACAGGATATGCCCGTATAGATGGTTGGGCTGTAGGTATTGTTGCCAATCAGCGTAAAGTGGTAAAATCTAAAAAAGGCGAAATGCAGTTTGGCGGTGTTATTTACTCCGACAGTGCCGATAAAGCCACACGCTTTATTGCCAACTGTAATCAAAAGAAAATACCGCTTGTTTTCCTGCAGGATGTTACAGGCTTTATGGTAGGCAGTAAATCAGAACATGGCGGCATTATTAAAGACGGCGCCAAAATGGTAAATGCTGTAAGTAATTCTGTGGTTCCTAAGTTTACCGTTGTGGTGGGTAACTCATACGGGGCCGGTAATTATGCCATGTGCGGTAAGGCTTATGACCCGCGCCTTATATTTGCATGGCCAAGCGCAGAGCTTGCCGTTATGGGCGGCACACAGGCAGCAAAGGTTTTATTACAGATAGAGGCCTCTTCTTTAAAAGCCCGTGGCGAAGAGATTACCCCTGAGAAAGAAGCTGAGCTTTTCGACAAGATAAAAGCACGCTATGATGCACAGGTATCGCCCTACTATGCCGCAGCAAGATTATGGACAGATGCTATTATAGACCCGCTGGAAACCCGCACATGGATTTCTATGGGTATAGAGGCTGCCAACCACGCCCCTATAGAAAAACAATTTAACCTGGGTGTAATACAGGTATAACTGCTTCCGGATATATTTGCAGGGTAACTAAAATAGTCAGATATGAAAACCATCAATCGATGCGCCTTGTTTGCACTTATTATGGCACTAACATATTATACAGGTTTGCAGGCACAAACCGTAAAAGTAATGAGCTATAACATAAGGCTGGATCATGCAGGCGATGGCGATAACAGGTGGGATAACCGTAAAGAGCAGCTTGCCGGGCAGGTAAAGTTTTATGAACCCGATTTTATGGGCGTTCAGGAAGCGCTGCCCAACCAGATGGCTTACCTATCATTGCAGTTCAATAACCAGTATGATGCCATTGGCGTAGGCAGGGATGACGGGGCAAACAAAGGTGAATATTCGGCTATATTTTATAATACCCAAAAGTATAAATTACTAAGGCAATCTACTTTCTGGCTTTCTGAAACCCCCGATGTACCCTCTACTGGATGGGATGCTGCGCTAAACCGTATCTGTACCTACGGCCTGTTTCAGGATAAACAAAATGGTAAAAAGATATGGGTTTTTAATACCCACTTTGACCATGTGGGCGAGAAAGCACGTGCCGAAAGCGCAAAGCTAATCCTCCAAAAAATAAAAGAAGTAAATAAAGACAACCTGCCTTATGTACTTACAGGCGATTTTAACCTTGAGCCTGACAGCGAGCCTGTAACCATTATAAAGCAACAGCTTACCGATACTAAAGATGTTGCAGACCTTATATTTGGGCCTGAGGGCACATTCAACGCTTTTGAGTTTACTAAGCCTGTAACAAGGCGAATTGATTATATTTTTGTGCCTAAAAGTATGAAGGTGAAAAAGTATGCTGTTTTAAGCGACTCGCAAAACTGCCGCTACCTCTCAGATCACCTGCCCGTATATGCGGAATTAGAACTGCAATAGTTTATTTTTCTATCAATACAGGATTTTCCTTCACGATAACTTTATCGGTTTTGGGTATTGCAGCCATGCAGTATGGTGCCGTAAGTGCCATAGTTACCATAGCGCCCTGTTCGGGTAAGGTGTTTTTAACCAACACCTGTGCGGTATTGCCATCTACAACTACTTTCTCTACAGTGATGCTGTAGCCACCGCTTCTCTTTTGCCCCATAAATACCGCTACTACATTGTATTTAGAAAAATCGACAGTCATACTGTTATGATTAAGCTCCTTAAATAAAGCGTCAAGATCCTGCTGGGATCGTATTACTTCATGCGATTCAGTTTCTCGTCCTCCATACCCTGACTCATGTAAGATTACAAAATTTTGTCCTGCATTTGTTCCCGGAAAACCATCTGCTCCGTTTTGTCCTCTTTGAGACACAACACATCCTTGAAATAAAAATACAGTTAGTATCAATAGAATAAATCTTTTCATACGGGTTGTTTTAAAGCTTTGCGGTACAGGTTTTCATACATCGGCATTACCTGATGTATATCAAACTCCTGTGCCACTTTTAAAGCGTTAGACTTAAATTGATATAATACATTATCATCACTTAAAATAGATATGGCTTTTTGTGCCATATAATCCACATCGCCAACATTACCCAGATAGCCTGAAAAACCTTCCCTGTTCACTTCAGGTAAGCCGCCGGTGTTACTCGATATTACAGGTACGCCACAGGCCATAGCCTCAAGTGCTGCAAGACCGAAACTCTCTGTTTGGGAAGGCAGCAGGAATAAATCGGTAAAGCACAAAATCTTATCGATTTCGCTGCTATTGCCAAAAAATATCACTTTATCGCTTATTCCCAGTTCGCGGCACAAACGCTCGGCGGGCGCTTTTTCCGGCCCGTCACCTACCATCATCAGCTTGGCAGGCATAACCTTTTGTATCCGGTTGAAAATCTTTATAACATCAGGTATCCTTTTCACCTCCCTGAAGTTACTGATATGGGTTACTATTTTCTGTGTTTCTGTAGCCATCATGCTGCGGTGGCACTCAGATGTTATGTCTGTTTTCTTTTTATCGATTTCAATAAAATTCGGGATAACCGTTATATCCCTGTTAATATCAAAAAGCCTGTAGGTTTCATCCTTCAGGTTTTGCGATACAGACGTTACAATATCCGAATGGTTAATGCTAAAACTTACCGCAGGCTTATAAGTGGGGTGATTGCCTACAAGGGTTATATCAGTACCGTGCAATGTGGTAACCATCGGTATTTTAATGCCCTGCTCTTTCAGCATTTTTTTTGCCATATAGCCTGCATAAGCATGAGGTATTGCATAATGCACGTGCAAAAGCTCTATGCCGTGCAGCTTAACCATATCTACCAGCTTACTGGAAAGCGCAAGCTCATAGGGTTGGTAAAGAAACAACGGATATTCCGGTACGTGCACTTCGTGATAAAATATATTCGGGTTTAGCAGGGCTAGCCTTACGGGCTGGCTGTAGGTTATAAAGTGTATTTCGTGCCCGCGGCGCGCCAGTTCCAGCCCCAGCTCTGTAGCTACAACACCGCTACCGCCAAAGGTTGGATAACATACTATTGCGATTTTCATAAAACGTATCAGAATAAAGTAACGAATTTAAATAAAAAAAACAGGCTAAACCTGTTTTTATATGAAATTAACGTAATATAAAACCTGCTAAAATCAGCGCTTATAATTTGCTTCATAAAGTTCAATCCACTGCTGTGGTATCATCTTAGTAAGCAGTTCAGCTATTAGTTCATACGGTATGGCTTCGGGCTTTTTAAAACGGATGCAGCTTTTACCCATATCAAGTTTGTATTTACTGTGGTTGGGATATTCAGCAACAAACCATTCATAAAGCTCCTTATCGGCATAAAGCCCCATGTGGTACAGTGCTATAAAGTTTTTTTGAGAAGCAATGCTTAAAAACGGTAATGGTGTCTTTGGGTTACAATGATAGCCCGGCGGATAAGTTTCATGCGGCACAACATAGCCAAGCATACCATAGGCCATGCATTCCTTAAAGCCTTCCGGCAGATTTTCCTGTATTACCTGCCTTAATTGCTGCATCGCAGCCTGTCTTTCTTCAGGTAATGACTGTATGTAGTCTTGTGGTGTAACAGCTTCAGATTGCATATAAACTATTTAGTGTTATTATCTTCAGGTTCTGCCTGCGGCGTTTCATCCATTACCGCTTCCTGAATTATCTTTTGTATATCTTCCCTTATATTGTTCTTCGATAGCCGGTTTTCACCTGCTTCAGGATAAGTTCGGTTAGAAAGGAAAACATATACGATCTCTGTTTCAGGGTCAGCCCAGGCCATAGTACCTGTAAAGCCTGTATGCCCGAAACTTTCGTTGCTTACGCATCCGCAGGTTGGCCCTGATTTTTCAATCTGTGGCTTGTCTAAACCAAGTCCCCTCCTGTTGCCGTCTTTGCAGGCGTAGCAGGTGTTAAAGGTATCAAAGGTCTCTTTAGAAAAGTATTGCTTACCGCCATATTCGCCTTTATTAAGGTACATCTGCATAATCTTGGCAACATCCATGGTATTCGAAAATAGACCGGCATGTCCTGCAACACCATCCTGCATGGCAGCAGCCATATCATGCACATAACCCTGTATGGTTTGGTGGCGGAAATAAGTATCTACTTCCGTTGGCGGAATAATGCACATATCAAACTTGCGCAGCGGGTTATATGTTGTGTAAGAAGCTCCTAAAGGCTTATAGAAAGCGGCATCGCTAAGTCTATCTAAAGGCTTACCGGTTTTACGTTCTAAATATTCTTTTAGCAGGATAAAAGAAAAATCGCTGTACTTATATTCTTTTTTGCGCAGGAGCTTGCTCTCGGCAATCTGAGCGATAATAGTATCAGGATAGTCACGCCTTATGTACAGGTTTTCCGCAACCTGGTACGGGAACTCAGCACTATATGTTTTCCTGTAATAGGCAGAGTCAGGCTGCTTATTGCTGTCCAGTGTCTGCTGGTAGAATGCCATCCAAGGCTGGAAACGTGCCTGATGCAACAGCATGTCTTTAAGTGTGATATTCTTTTTATCGGTGCGTGAAAATTCCTTCAGCATCTTGCCCAGCTTGGCATCAAGCTTTACTTCTCCCCTGTCGTATAACTGCATAAGGTCAGGCAGCGTAGAGAGTATCTTGGTTAAAGAGGCAACATCATATATATCTGAATTTTTTACCGGCATTTCATTATCATACGTATGATAACCAAATGACTTTTGATAGATTACCTTACCCCTGCGTGCCACCAGCACCTGAAGGCCCGGAGTCATTTTCTCGTTAATAGCCTTTTGTGCTATAAGGTCTATTTTAGTAAGCATGGCGGTATTCATGCCTACATTATGCGGAGTGGTAAAGCCAAGCCTTCCTAACTCACGGGTCTGTAAGCCGTCATTAACAGCGAAGGCATTATTTATGCTAACCGGAATTTTACCCTTAGCGCCCAAAGCACCAAATACTATTTCGGCGGCTACCGTTTGGGCAAATGTATTATTCTGGTATGCAAGTATAACACTTTCAATGTTCGTAAAATCTTTTACTGACATCAGGGTATAAGGCTTAGCAAATACTGTAAGTATTACTTTTTTGTGTTTTGCTATAGTATCAAGCCACGCTAGCTCTGTATCCGAAAAATTGTGTTTCTTCCACGCGCCATCGGCTTTATGATAACCGATTATAACCTTAGTGTAATTCTCAAGTTCACGCATCAATTTAGGAAGTGTGTCTTCTTTTACCTCGGTTACTGCAGTATATTTTTGTAATGTGGTTAAGTAATCGTTGCCATTGTCATCACCTAATTTTACATAAGCAATATTTTCATTTTCAAGATGCTCAACCGGAACAATCTCAGCATCATTTTTTAAAACAGTAACTGCCGATTCGTATAATTTGTAGTTCAGGTCGTCATACTCATAGGCATTTAAATCTGCATACAGATTATTCATATTAATTGGCTTGTATTTATTAAGCCCTGACCTGTATTTATGTGCAAGTATTTTGCGTACGGAATAAGCAAGCCTGTCTTCTGTAAGCACCTTGCTGCTGTATGCCTGCCTGAATTTTTCTATAGCTACAGGTACATTTTCGCTGAAAAGAAGCACATCATTACCGGCAAGAAAAGCCTCAAGATCAATAGCGCCAGGCTGTAAAAAATTACTGGCACCTTTCATATTAAGGGCGTCCGTAAAAATCAAGCCCTTAAAGCCCATCTGCTCCTGTAATATTTTAGTAATAACATTATAGGATAATGAGGTAGGGTAATTAGGCGTTGGCTCTATGCTTGGCACGTTAAGGTGAGCCACCATAACACTGGCAAGCCCTTCGTCAATTAGTTTTTTATACGGATAAAACTCAAGGTCTTCGAGCCTTTCTACTGAAAAAGGCAGGTATGGAAGCGAATAATGCGAATCGGCAGCGGTATCGCCATGTCCCGGAAAGTGTTTACCTGTTGCATAAACGCCCTGGCTTTGCAGCCCTTTCATATAAGCAAGTGCTCGTTCGGTAACATTTTTTTTGCTTTCGCCAAAAGAGCGGTTGCCGATAATAGGGTTTAGTGGATTGGTGTTAATATCCAGTACCGGGGCAAATGTAAAATGTATGCCCATGCGGTTAGACTGCATTCCCATCTGCTCTCCCATCGTTTCTATAAGATCCATGTCCTGAACAGCGCCAAGGGTCATATTCCACGGGTAGCGGTAGGTTGAATCCAAACGCATGCTAAGGCCCCATTCCGCATCTATGCCCACAAAAAGCGGAAGCTTAGATTCTGCCTGATAGCGGTTGGTAAGCCGCGCCTGCCTTACGGGCCCACCCTGGAAAAAGATAACGCCACCTATTTTATAGTCTTTTACAAGTTTATCTATACCATGAATATGAGAGGTATCTTTATTAGAGTATGCAGCCACCATAAAAAGCTGCCCTACCCTTTCTTCAAAGGTCATGCTGCTGTAAATACTGTCTACCCATTTTTTTTCGGCAGGGGTTTTGTAATCCTCAAAAACCTTAACCTGTTGCTGGGCGACAGCAACCTGTATGAACAACAATAAGTAAAAAACCGTTAACCGCATTGTAATCAAATAGTTTTAAAATAATAAATCACCATTATCGAATAGCCGTTAATGATGATTTTTAATGCTTTAGCAGGGAAAACCGCTTAAAAGAAACGGCTGTGCCAGCTTTCCCCGGCAGGCACCTCCCAATATTCCTGCCATTCGCCTACTGTATTTACGAGATTGTTAAACACAATGGTTTTGGGGCTAACGGCTTTGTTCTTAGCCATTTTGCGGAATTCTATAAGGGGCTTATGTGCAATGTGCTCACCAAGCCTGAACGTTACATTCATCTTGTCGAGCAGCTCTATGTTATATTTCTTTTCGAGTTCCTGTATAAAATGCACAGATGCATCTATAGAGCAGCCCGATGCCGCCTGCACTTCCTGGTTTACGGCCAGTATTATAAAACGGTTGTGGCGCACAAGAAAACTTGACTCAAGCCCTGTACCGTGTGCCGCCCAGCCATCTGTAAACGTCTGTAGCGCCTGCTCAATTTCAGCTACCTCTTCATCCGAAAGCTTCCTGTTTGCCTGGTATATCCAGATGCGCGCATCTTCGGGTAATGTTTCAAACGGAACATACATATCTCTGTCTCCTGTTTTTATAAATCCTGTGCATTGGCAATAAGCTCTGCCACATCAAGTACTTTTACATCAGCTTCCCTGTTCTTGGCTTTAACACCATCGGTAAGCATGGTATTACAGAAAGGGCATCCGGCTGCAATAATCTCCGGCTGGGTTTCCAGCGCCTCCTCTGTACGCTCTACGTTCACATCTTTCCTGCCCGGTTCGGGCTCTTTAAACATCTGTGCACCGCCTGCACCGCAGCAAAGTCCGTTGCGGCGTGATCGCTTCATTTCTATCAGTTCAGCATCCAGCTTTTCGATAAGGTCGCGCGGCGCTTCATAAACATTATTGGCACGCCCAAGATAGCACGGGTCATGAAAGGTAATTTTTTTACCCTTAAACTGCCCGCCCTCTATTGTAAGCCTGCCTTCATCAAGCAATGATTTAAGGAACTGTGTGTGGTGTACAACCTCATATTTTCCGCCAAGGCCGGGATATTCATTTTTAATAGTGTTGAAACAGTGCGGGCAAGCCGTAACTATTTTCTTTACTTCATAACCGTCAAGCACCTGAATGTTCATCATGGCCTGCATCTGGAAAAGAAACTCGTTTCCTGCCCTTTTTGCGGGATCACCCGTGCAGCCCTCTTCAGTACCTAATACTGCAAACGATACGTTTGCGCGGTTTAGTATGCGCACAAAAGCTTTGGTTATTTTTTTGGCCCTGTCGTCAAAGCTACCGGAACAGCCCACCCAGAATAATACTTCCGGCTGCTGCCCCTGTGCCATCATTTCGGCCATAGTGGGAACTTTTAATTCTTCCTGGCTCATATTTTATGTATCATGTTTACCATCATCAAAAACCTGTATGGTAACTTCTTTATCAATTAAATCTGTAAACTTGCCCCTGTACCTAGTAGCCTTTACAAGGTGATTATCTATCCAGTGGTAATTGCCGCCACGGGGCTTGCCCATTATCATACCGTGGTATTTAAAGCCGTGCCTGTTTAGCCACTCTTCGGTTATTTCGCGGTGTGCTTCTGTACGGGATGTAAAGAAATAAATTACATGCCCCTCATCATACCACCTGTTAAGCGTTTCAAGCGCATCAGGGTAAACGGCTGCGGTTACCATGCGTTCCGGCTCCTCGTTAGGAATATCATCGCAAATGGTACCGTCTATATCTATAAGATAATTTTTTATCCCCTCAGGCAATACAGGGCTAACACTTTCGCCATTCTCTGTATGCGCCAGCAGGTTATTATCTGTATTATCCTTGTTCATTTTATGCTTCGTCTTTCCAGTTCAGCCTGTCCATCTGGTTATACTGCCACGGAGCACTGTTGTTCTCAATATTAGCCATCATGCCGTTAAGCTCTGTCGGCGCGGCACTTTGTTCCATAACAAGGAACTTCCTTAAATCCATGATGATTGAAAGCGGGTCTATATTCACCGGGCAGGTTTCCACGCAGCCGTTGCAGGTAGTACAGGCCCAAATTTCTTCTGGTGTTATATAATCAAATAAAAGTGTTTTACCGTCTTCTACAAAAGTACCCTTGTTTTTATCAATATTCCTGCCTACTTCTTCAAGCCTGTCGCGGGTATCCATCATAATTTTTCGCGGAGAAAGCTTTTTACCCGTTAGGTTAGCCGGGCAAGATGCTGTACACCTGCCGCACTCGGTACAGGTATAAGCATTCATAAGCTGAACCCAATTAAGGTCCTGTACGTCGCTGGCACCAAACTTGGCAGGTACTTCACCTTCCGCAGGTGCAGGCGCTGCAGCAAACGGGTCGGCATTCGGGTCCATCATCAGCTTAACCTCGTTTGTTACCGATTCAAGGTTTTCAAATTGCCCTTTTGGGTTAAGGTTAGCATAATACGTATTAGGGAATGCAAGCAGTATATGCAGGTGCTTAGAGAAATACAGGTAATTCATAAAAATGAGTATACCGATTATGTGGAGCCACCATGCAGCACGTTCAATAAGTATTACCGTATCTGTAGCCATACCTTCAAAAACAGGGGATATAAACCCTGAAACAGGAAATGCACCAGCCTGAGGGTAATGCTCTGCCCCTACACCCTGCAAATAATAATCGGCAGCATTCATGGTAAGGAACAGTATCATCAACACCGTTTCAAAGTACAATATATAGTTGGCATCGTTATGCGGCCACCCTTTAAGATCGCCATGTGCAAAACGCCATAGCTTTACCACATTCCTCCGTAGCCAGAAAATAACTACCGAAACAATAACGGCGAAAGCAAGCACCTCAAAGAATCCTATCAGGAAGCCGTAGAAACCTCCCATAAAAGAGAACAGGCGGTGAGTGCCGAATATACCATCGATTATTATTTCGAGCAGTTCTATATTTATAATTACAAAGCCTACATATACAATTATATGCAATATACCCGCAACCGGCCTTCGTACCATTTTAGACTGCCCAAGGGCAATCATAGCCATGTTAGACCAGCGTTCCGAAGGATTATCTTTACGGTCGGCATCACGCCCTAGTTTAATATTGCGTACCAGTTTTTTTACATTAACTGCAAAATAACCAAAGCCTGCCGCAAGGAGTAAAACAAATAAAATATTGTCGATATAACTCATAAATATATAGTAGCCTTGTACTTCTTTTTGCAAAGTTATTATTCTGTTTCCACATATGGTGTACCTTTTCTACCAAAAACAGAAAAATGTACATATCTTTTCGGATTATTCTTTATGTCTGCCAGTAATTCCTTCAGCTCATTAGAGGCGTCGTTCAGGTTGTTGTACATCTCTTCGTCTTTCATAAACTTACCGAGAGTACCTTTACCCGACTGCACATCATTAAGAATGTTATCTACATTAGCAAGCGTGCTCTCTAACTGCCTTACGGTTTGCGCAAGGTTTGCCGCATTGATAGAATCTGTTATCTGTGCAAGGTTGGCAGTAGTTTTATCAAGGTTTTCAAAAGTGCCGTCAATTTTTTCCCTGTTGCCCGAAATCATGTTGTTTAATGATGTAGTGGCACGGCTAAACTCCTTCATGGTTTTGCTAAGGTCTGCAATACTGCTGCGAAGGTTTTGCTGTGTTTGATTATCAAAAACATTATTAAGGTTGTGCAGTAATGAATCGGCAGTAACAACAGTTGATTCAACTTTGTTTTGCAGTGGTGCCAGTTGCTGCCCCACACTCGAAATCATTCCGGGTTCTTCGGTACCTTCAAGATAAGCGCCGTCTTCGGCAGGCTTGGTATTTTTATAATCGGCTAAAATGGCTATTTCTTTTCCTCCCACTATACTTGGCTGGTTCATGACCGCCCTGCTGGTTTCAGAAATAAAAACTTCATTGTTGCTTACCTGCATTTTTACAAGCAGCTTTCCTTTTGCTTCCGGAGTTATAGAGGTTACCTTACCAATAACAAGCCCGTTGTAAGTAACGGGTGCCGAAGGTGAAAGCCCTTCTACGTTTTCATATATAGTATAGAATGTACGGCTGGAATTAAATAAGTCCCTGCCTTTTAAATAACTGTACCCCCAAATAAATACCAGTACCGCGCCGATAACCAGTATTGCTGTTTTAACTTCTCTTGTTACTTTCAAAATCTGACTGTTTTTTTAACAAAAGTAGGATAATAAATTATATACAAGTGTGAATAAAAAATTAATAATATCCAAACACCTGCTACTTTATTGATATGCTATCGTTTAGAATTACCCTGAATTTTTAATGCTTCCTGCACAGATATTTTCTTACCGTTGGCAAAGGCCACTACAAATGCAGAGTCGAAGCCCTTTGCTTTGGCCTGTGCCTGCAATTCTTTAGCCTGGTCATAACTGCCTGTGCTGCCATAAAAATATTTAATTACGGATGTGCTTGTATCTTTACTTATATCATCTAACCCGTTAAAATTAGAGGGTACTGTTTCAAGGTCTTTGCTGCTTGCGGCAATCTGTACTTTATAAATAACGCCGTCAGCAGTTGCTTTGCTGTCGTTAGATTGTTTTACAGCCACCGGCTCTGCTTCGGGTTCAGGTTTTATAACTTTTGCGGGCTCAGGCTTAACAGTGCTCTGGGCCAGTGGTATGAAATATTCTTTCTTATAAGCCAGTATTGCATCTGCAATTGCTTTTGCCAGCTTGTCCTGCCCTGCTTCTGAGTTAAGGTATTCCCCTTCAGGCTTGTGCGAAAGAAACCCAAGCTCGATAAGAATGCGGGGCATGTAAATGTTCCTCAGTACCAGGAAGCCCGCCTGCTTAACGCCCCTGCTCTTTCTTTTCAGGTCATACGTAAAAGCATCCTGAACCTTACTCGCAAGGTCTATACTCTGGTCTAAGTATTCCTGCTGCATAATCTCGAAACCGATTGCCGTTTCAGGCTTGTTGGGGTCATACCCCTTATATTTAACCTTATAATCGGACTCAAGGTAAATCACGTCGTTCTCTTTCTTCGCCACCTCAAGGTTACTGGCATTACGGGTTAAACCCATAACAAAGGTTTCTGTACCAAATGCCGACTGGTTTACCGCGCCGTTGCAGTGGATTGAAACAAATATATTCGCCTTTGCATCATTAGCTATATTGGCCCTCTCGTTCAGCTCTATAAAAACATCTGACTTCCGGGTATAAATAAGCTCTACATCAGAATGCTTTTCTAAAAGCTTACCTACCTTGAGGGCTACATTAAGCGCAATGTTTTTTTCGGCAAAGCCGTGGTATATGGCACCATAGTCTTTACCGCCGTGCCCGGCATCGAGCACCACTTTAAATTTAGAGCCGGATTGCCCCAGGCAAATGCTGCTGAATATAATAAAAACTACAAATGCCAGTTTAATATCCTTAATCCCTTTCATTATGCTAAAGCGTTAATTTACGTGTAAGTGTTAAAATGCAATCGGTGGAATATTTTCACAAAATTATCGTAAGTTTGACACTCCAAAAAATAAGCCACTTTTTTACAAAAATAGTATTAATACAGTTGCGCGCAAACTTTCTCCATATCGTTTTATCAGCAATTTTCCTAACAGTGGGCACATCAGCACTATGGGCACAGGAAACACCAAAGTCGGTAGCCGTTCCGAAGGAAAAAAATGACACTAACAAACCCCTTATACCTAAAACGGAAGAAGAGGCAATAAAGTCTGCGGACAGCACAGTAAAAGTTCCCGACACCGTAAAAAGAAGCAAATCGGCACTGGATGCAGAAGTACGCCGCGTGGCGAAAGACTATGAGGAGTTAAACCAGGAAACAAAAGAGCTTACCCTGTATAACGAAGCCGAACTGTATTATAAGGATATAGAGCTGAAAGCCGGTATCATAAAAATGAATTATAAAAAAAACGAGGTGTATGCCGGGCGTATTAAAGACTCATTAGGCAACTACACCCAGATGCCCTACTTTAAGCAGGGTACAAATGTTGTAGAGGCAGACTCAATACATTTTAATACAGTAACCAAAAAAGCAAGGGTTTGGAACTCACGCACCAACCAGGGGGAATTTATTGTTAAGGGTGAAATAACCAAGAAAGAAAACGATTCGGTATATTTTATAAAAGGGGCACGCTTTACTACCTCTAAAAATATAGATAACCCCGAATATTATTTCTATACCAACAAAATTAAGCTGGTACCAAACGAAAAGGTAGTGGTTGGCGTTACCAATATGGTTATTGCCGATGTACCAACACCTCTAGCATTCCCATTTGCCTTTTTCCCTATGACAGACGAGGCTGAATCGGGTTTTATAGTGCCAACATTCGGGGAAAATAACCGGCAGGGTTACTTCCTGCAAAACGGAGGATATTATTTTGCCCTCAGCGACTACTATGATTTAACTGTATTAGGCGATTACTTTACCAACGGCAGCTATGGTTTGCGGTTTCAGTCCAGCTATGCTAAACGGTACAGGTTTAGCGGTAACGTTAACCTGCGGTTTGAGAACACGGTGCAGAGCGAACGTGGTTTCCCTGACTATGCGCGCTCAAGGCAATATAACATCCAATGGTCGCACAACCAGGATGCCAAGGCCAATCCTAACTCGCGTTTTGCTGCAAGCGTTAACCTCGGTTCCAGCCAGTATTACAGGCAGTCGCAAAACCTTGCCAATATTGGTGCAAGCCTTAACAACACATTACAGTCATCAATATCCTATTCTAAAACATTCCAGACAGTACCGCAAATCAACTTTTCATTAAGTGCCACACATAGCCAGAACACGAACACCGAGGTTATAAATATGACGCTGCCTACTTTACAGGCAAGCGTTGACAGGATTTTCCCTTTTGCCCCGGCAGATGCGCCAAAAAAAGGATTTATCAAAAATTTAAACCTGCAATATAACCTGAGGGGAGAAAACAGGATCACCACAACCGATTCGCTGTTCTTTAAGCCGGAAATGTTCAGGGATGCACGTTCGGGTTTACAGCACAGCATACCTTTAAGCACTAACTTTAAAGTGTTTAAATATTTTAGTGTATCGGCAGGTACAAATTACCAGGAAACCTGGGTAATGAATACTGTTGAACGCTTTTATAACACCAACACTAACGAAGACGATATTCGCGACCTTAAAGGTTTTGACAGCTACCGCACTTATAACTTTTCATCGAGCATAGGTACTACCATATATGGTACTTTTAATTTCGGGGAAGATAAAAAGGTACAGGCCATAAGGCACGTTATGCGCCCGGCAGTATCGTACAGCTACACCCCTGCTTTTGATCAGTACTGGGATACCTACCAGCTTGATGCAGCAGGAAATTACAGGGATTATACACGGTTTGAAAACGGCCTGTTTGGAGCACCGGGTAATAATCTCGCAAATAACATAGGGCTTTCGGTAAACAACACCTTCGAAGCCAAAGTAAGGAACGATGACGAAACAGCAGAAGAGCCTAAAAAAATAATGCTGCTTAACAACCTTAACCTTGCCACCACATATAATATAGCTGCCGACTCGCTTGCATGGTCGCCTTTGCGCATTACAGCAGGAACCAACCTGCTTAACCAAAAAATGAACATTAACTTTGGTACCACGTTAGATCCTTATGCCATAGACAATAATGGTAACAGGATTGAGCGTTACAACATAGACAACGGCGGCAGCCTGTTCAGGATGACAAGTGCCAACTTTACGGTTAACTATTCCGTATCCAGCAAAGATGGCAAGACAGGAAAAGGTAAGGACGGTGACAGCCAGACGGCACGCAATGGTGGGCGCGAAGACGACCTGTTTGGTACTGCGGTTGACCTGAGCGACAGGCGACAGAGTATGTTTGACGATGACGAGGATGCCGATGCGGAAGACAAGACAGGAGGCACTTTCTTTAATGCAAAACTGCCTTGGGATTTGCGCTTTGCCTATTCCCTCACCTATAGCAACGCTAACAGGCAAAGCAAGATAACAGGTAACTCTATAATGGTATCGGGTAATATTGATTTAACCCCGAGGTGGAAGATGGGCTTTTCGTCAGGTTATGATTTTGTGCAACAGGGGGTAACATTTACCCAGCTACGCTTTGAGCGCGACCTGCTTAGCTGGCGTATGGACTTTAACTGGGTTCCGTTTGGCGATAATACCTACTGGGGCTTTTTTATCGGGATAAAATCATCTGTACTTAGCGATATTAAATATGACAAGCGCCAGGTGCCTGACCGTGTACTTGGAAACTAACTTTAACCATACTATGAAAAAAATTATATTTACAGAAAAAGCGCCTGCACCAATAGGACCTTACAGCCAGGCTGTACTTAGCGGCAACACACTTTATACATCCGGACAGATAGCTATTAATCCGGAAAACGGAGAGCTTGTAACCGGCATTATCGAAGATGAAACGCGCCAGGTTATGGAGAACATGAAAGCGGTACTTGAAGCTGCCGGAATGGATTTTGAAAACGTGATAAAAGCTACCATATTTATAAGCGACATGAACGACTTTGCCCGTATAAATACCGTTTATGGTGCTTATTTTAATGAAAAAACCGCTCCTGCAAGAGAAACGGTTCAGGTGGCATGCCTGCCTAAAAATGTGAATGTAGAGATTTCTATGATTGCTGTGAAATAGCCATAAGCAGCAGTTCTGCAGTTGCTGGGTTTGTTGCCAGCGGCACATTGTGCACATCGCAAACCCTTATCAGCATATTGATATCTGCCTCGTGCGGGTGGCTTGCCAACGGATCTTTAAAAAAGAATACCATATTGGTTTTACCTTCTGCCACACGTGCCGCAATCTGCGCATCACCACCCAACGGCCCCGACAGCATTTTGTTTACACTAAAACCTGCCTCTTCGGCCTTACTGCCGGTTGTCCCGGTAGCTACAAGCCGGATATTCTCGTTTATGAGAATATCCTTATGCTTGTTTAAGAACTGAACCATCCCGGCTTTCATACCGTCGTGTGCTATGATGGCTATTTCCATATAATATAACAGTTAGTTTAGCTCGTGATATTCTATAAGCCCGTCAATTGGCCTCCTCAGCACGTTGCCCAGCTTAAGGCTGTTTTTCTGTAAAACCTCTGCAAGCTCTGCTTTCAGGTAAAACGCTATAGAGCCCACAAAATGTACAGGTACCTCATGGGCATTATCATACTGGGTAATATAGTTATCTACAAAAACCTGCATGGCATCTGTAATAATACCTTTAATAAAAGCATGCTCCCTGTGCTGTATTAAAAACTTTGCAAAAGTGGCAAGGTAGGCGTTAGGGTTCGGCTCTTTATAAAGGTTATGCTTTATAACATCAGGGTCAAGATTATATTCCTTCTCAAATTTTTCAGACAGTTCCTTCGGCATCTTATTGAAGTAGTAAGCACGCAAAAGGTCGCGGCCGAAACGGTTGCCGCTGCAATCGTCCATTGCAATATAGCCTAATGACTGAACTTTCTGGTGCAGCTCTTCTCCATCAAAATAGCTGCAGTTAGAGCCGGTGCCCAGTATGCATATAATCGCTTTTTCGTTAGTAGGGTTAGTGGCATAGGCCGCTGCATACGTATCCTCCTTAACGGTAACTTCGGCATTCGGGAAAAACTCCTGAAAAATTTCTGTCATGAATTTTTTCATCCTGTCGGTTCCGCAGCCTGCCCCGTAAAAGAAAAGGCTGGTTACATCGTTACGGTTATTATATATGTCAAAACGTGCTTCAAGGCGCTCTACGGCTTCTTCCCTGTCTATAACCTCAGGGCTAAGGCCAAGCGTTTGGGTGGTAAAAAGCCTGTCGCCGTTCTCATCCAGCGCAATCCAGTCAGCCTTTGTAGCACCACTGTCAACTAATAATTTCATAATGATTGAGAGTTAGTTTATAGTTAAGTTAAGTTCGCAATATTAAAAGTATCGGTATTTTTAGGTATGGGTTATGTTAAGTTGTTTATGCAAAAAAATAAAAATCCCGTCTTTACCTGTAAAAGACGGGATAAATTAAAAAATATATTACAATGATGCGATATGCACTGATAAATCTATTAGCTTGCTTGAGTAGCCATATTCGTTGTCATACCACGAAACCAGCTTAAAGAAAGTTGAGTTAAGGCCGATTCCCGCTTTTGCATCTACAATGCTGGTTCTTGAATCTGATATAAAATCCTGAGAAACCACATCATCTTCCGTAAAGCCAAGTATGCCTTTCATATCGGTTTCAGAAGCATTTTTAAGAACACTCATTATTTCTTCGTAAGAAGTTTCTTTTTTAAGCTTAACCGTAAGGTCTACTACAGAAACGTCTGCTACAGGAACACGCATAGACATACCTGTAAGCTTGCCGTTAAGTTCCGGTATTACTTTACCTACCGCTTTGGCAGCACCTGTACTTGCCGGTATGATGTTAAGCAATGCGGCACGGCCACCGCGGAAATCTTTTTTAGATGGGCCATCTACAGTTAGCTGTGTAGCTGTTGTAGCGTGTATGGTTGTCATTAAACCTTCTTCAATGCCGAAGTTATCATTGATAACCTTAGCTAACGGTGCAAGACAGTTTGTGGTACAAGATGCGTTAGATACTATTGTATCGTTAGCCGTAGCCTTGTCGTGGTTAACACCCATTACAAACATTGGCGCATCTGCCGATGGTGCCGATATTACCACTTTTTTAGCACCACCATCTATGTGCAGCTGTGCTTTTTCAAGCGTTGTAAAGATACCTGTACATTCCGCAACCACATCAACTCCTGCCTCATCCCATTTTAGAGCAGAAGGATCTTTCTCTGCAGTAACGCGGATGTGCTTTCCGTTCACGTAAAGGTTACCGTCTTTCACCTCAACTTCTCCTTTAAAGTTACCGTGTACAGAATCATATTTTAAAAGGTAGGCAAGGTGGTCAACCTCTAAAAGGTCATTAATTGCCACTACCTCTACATTATCCCTGTTTATTGTTTCGCGGAATACGATACGGCCAATCCTGCCGAAACCGTTAATTCCTAATTTTACTTTTGCCATTTTTGTGATTTTAGTTTACAGTTTTATTTCGTTGTTTTATATAGATACAATATCACTCACACGGATAAGCTCTTTATCTATGTGAGATTTGCCTTTTACGGCATTTTCAAGCGGGGTAAGTACCACTTCATCTTTAATAAGCCCCACCATATAATTCGATTTGCCGTCAAGCAGTGTTTCTACAGCTTTTACACCAAGGCGGCTCGCCAGTACCCTGTCAAAACAGCTTGGGGTACCACCGCGCTGCATGTGGCCTAATATAGATACACGCACGTCATATTCGGGCATGTTTTCTTCTACGTAATCTTTAAGCTCAAACGCGTTCTTACCTATTTTATCGCCTTCGGCAATTACCACTATGCTTGATGATTTACCTGAAGCCTTACTTTTCCTTAATGATTCTAACAGCCTGTCGAGCCCCATATCTTCTTCAGGAATGAGTATCTCCTCGGCACCGGCACCAATACCTGCATTAAGTGCAATATGCCCTGCATCGCGCCCCATAACCTCTACAAAGAAAAGCCTGTTGTGCGAACTTGCAGTATCGCGTATCTTATCTATAACTTCTACCACGGTATTAAGCGCAGTATCATAACCAAGCGTAAAGCTGGTGCCATAAATATCATTATCTATAGTACCGGGTATGCCTATTACAGGGAAGTTATATTCAGAGTTAAAAATAAGTGCACCTGTAAAGCTGCCGTTACCGCCTATTACCACAAGGGCATCTATATTATGATCTACTAAATTTTGGTGGGCTTTTTTGCGGCCTTCGGCTGTCATGAATTCTTTTGACCTTGCCGATTTAAGTATTGTTCCGCCTTTGTTTATTATGTTGTTAACGCTACGTGCGTTCATTTCTTTAAAATCACCTTCTATCATTCCCTGATAGCCGCGGTATATACCGGCACACTCTATATTATGAAAAGCGCAGGTACGCACTACCGCCCTTATTGCGGCATTCATTCCGGGTGAGTCACCTCCTGAAGTTAGCACGCCTACCTTTTTGATATTTACAGACATTTTTTAATATTTAATTGTAAAATTAATAATTTAATACAATAAATTTATCTGTAAATGCAATCCATTAATAATTCTATAACATTTCAAACGTTTTCGTTAATAAGTTTTTTCTCTTATTTAGCATTTTAAATAAAACAGGCAGCTAAATTTAACATCAAGCTGCCTTTATAGTATTGTCTTATTAATGATTAATCCGTTTCAGGGATGCGTTCCGGCTCTTTTTCTTCGGTGTTTGGCTTCTTCCTGTTCCTGCGCTCTGCGAACTCTAAAAATTCGGGAGAAAGTTCAGAATCAGGTATATCCGTACCATCATTATTATCCTGCTTCACCTCCGGCTTTTCCTTAAACAGCTTTTGCCAAAGCTCACTCAGCGTATTAAAATCGACTTCATACGTTAAACCTACACCTTGCGTATAGCCTATACCCTCTCCCAAAAAGTTAATGTCATTTTCACGGTTAAATACCCTTGCTTTGAATGTATTCTCTTCATTAAGACGGAACTGAGCCTCTATATTGCCCACTATAGCCGACTCGTTTACCCCTCCCACAGGTACACCCACCTGCCCGTTTACCGTTATCCTGTCGCTAATCTGAGAAGAAAGGGTTACCCCAAGCTGGCTGTTGGTTTCTACATAAGGGTTACGCTCTCCCTGAACGTAATTTACACCTACCTGAAGTTTACTGTCATCATCACTCAAGATATCATTAAACAGGCTGCTTGCTGTTTCAAGAAGTGGAGCATAAGCAAGTGAATTGGCGTTATTAGGGCTGAGGAAAGCACGCTGGTACAATAGTGAGAGTGCCTGCTTCTGCCTCATGTCAGGGTCGGTAAGCCTGTACTCAAGGTCAGAACGCACCACAGAACTCACGTTAGGGAAATTAATCTGGAATTCGTGTTGTGGCTGCATAAGGTTCCCGGTAAGTTGAATAACAACCTCTACAGGTATATTCCTGTTAAACGATGCATTTTCTAAAAGCACTGATGGGTTTGCCTGTGTTTTATAGACTGCCTCGAGGTTTAATATAGCCCTGGTAGGGTCTCCCGCCCAACTGATATACCCACCCGGCCTTGCGGTCAGCTCTTTATCAAAGAGACCTGCATACTTAAAGTTATATACACCCTCTGTTACAGAGAAATCACCATTCATGTTAAACTTACCCAGTGTGTTAATTTCGAGTAGCATAGTACCGTTACCCCTTGCAGAAAGCCCGTGGCCTGAATTCTTATCAATTATAATGTCGATATTGGCATCGGGAGTAATGTTCAGGTCGAACTTCATCTCAAGGCCTTTGTAGGTCTTGGTATTGGCGATATAGTTTAAATCAGGATTATTTTTCTCTTCAGGGCTGAGAAAGTCGATATAGGGGGTTGTACCGGCAGCACCTGTATTGTTAAGCGGTATTTTTATATCAGTACCTTCTTCCGACTCTGCATTGGCCTGAATAAATAATGCATTGGTAGGCCCCGTAATACTGGCAGTACCTTTAATAAACGCCGTACCATAAAATAATGCATCGTCGCTATCCTGTGTATCAAGAACCAGTATGCGGTCTGATTCCAGGCTTAAATCAAGTGCCCAGTCTTTAAAAAAGTTATGGATAACCTTGCCGTTAAGGTAAGCCGATGTATTATGTTTTGTGTCTGTCAGTTTCGGCCTCCTGAAGTATATACCCTCTTCCGTAAGGTCTAATACCGAATTTTGCTCAAAATTATAATCAGTATTAAGGTAGCCTATCCTAAGCCCGGCATCCTGCAGGTAAAACCTTGCGTCTATCTCAGGTTCTTTAACGTTGCCCACAATAGCAGCACGCCCTGTTGCAACACCTCTTATATCAGGGAAAACTCCTTTTAGCCATACCTCAAGAAAGCTGATATCAAAATCGGTAAAAATAGCATCAAGCGATAGCTCGGTCTGCCTGTTCACAATATCAATTGTACCATAGGTATAAAGCTTTTCTTCATCTTCTTTAAAAATGGTAGAGCTAACATTGAACCTGCGCAGATTACGGTCTCCGTATATCTGCAGGTCGAGGTCGCCCAAAATATGGTTGTTCATCCTCAGCCCGTTTATAGTAAGCATAGACTGTGGCTGGTATTCATCTCGCTTTTGCTTAAGGGTTACATCACCGTTTATGCTTCCGCCAAATTCAAGGCTGTCAAGCGATGGCGTAATCTTTTCGAGCGCTACATCATTGAATGTCAATTTAAGGTCTTTATAGGTGGAATCTTTAATTGTACCCATAAATTCCATGCGCTGCTCGTTATGCGAAATGGATATTTTATCTATGGTAAAATCGGTCAGTTTTTTGTTGAAGATAATTTTATTATCCTGCTCATCTTCTTCATTAATATACCACAGATAGTCTTTAAAATTAATCTCTGATTTTTTGAAGCCCACTACCGATTTATTCTGTTCGTTTATGGTATGGTACAGGTTAAGGTTAAAATAGTCTTTAGCTTCACGACCGCCTTTAAATTCTGCCCTGAGCTGAAGCGTATCGTTATATTTTACATTTATAAGGTTAAAATCGGATATGGTATAGCTTTTTGAGCTAAGGCTGTCCATACGGATATAAGCGTTATACAGCGGATTTTTATTATCAATATCGATACTGATGTTATTGAAGGTATTGTTGTTCAGCGCTATATTAGGGGAATCAAAATTTAAATCGAAATCGCCTTTATCAGCATTTATGCTGCCTTTCAGCCTTGTGTTTTGTCCCACATATACATCCGGCAGTACTATCCCGACAATTTTATTGTAGATGGTAAAATCAAAATCAAGAAACTGGCCGGGCTTAACCTTATGCGGCGAATAATTGGTATAAAGGCTGCCCAATGCATTCTCCACCAGTTTTGGCAATTGGCCTGTATCAAACTTACCTCTTATACGACCTTCTACAATATCTGTTGAGTTAAATGTAATAGTCCGCACATTCTCTTCATCAAACGACGACTCTACTAAAAAGTCTTCAAAATAGTAGCTGTCCCTGCTGTTTTGGTAAGAAAGCCTTGTTATTTGTAATTTACCTGCAAGGTTGTTTAAGTTGGTTCCTGTAGCATCAAGCATAAGGTCGCCCTTAAAAATAGAGAGGGTATCTTTCTTCATCAGCTTAAGCGCTACAAGGTCGGCATAATCTACTTGCGCATGAAAATCGAAAAAGCTGCTTTTCCTGCTCATATCGGCCATACCATCAAAAGACATCAGGAGGTTTTTGTCGTTACTGTCTATATTGCCTTTAAAAAACGGCCACTTCATAGTACCGTCTATAGTAATATCCTTATAATTATACCCATTAAAAGCAAGCTGGTCTATGTGCCCGCTAATCATGGTGTTTAATGACTCTTTATTGAATCCTTTGCCGTTTACAGATAGGTGCGCCGTGGCTGTACCTACTGTTTTATTATCAAGCAGGGCACCCACATTAAAGCCATTAAGGTAAACTTCTCCTTTATATACCGCCTCAGAAGGTTTACTGTACTGGGTTATGTTTACATCTGCCTCTCCTTCGCCAAGCTCCGAAAGCACATATAAATTGGTGTCTAAGTATTGTTTGGTAAGTGTTACATGACCCTGCATATCTACCCTGCCCAGCTTTTCAAGTACTGCAGGCAGGCTCTTGCCTAAAATACGCGGCATTATTTCGCGCAGGTTTCCGTATTCTGAGGCTACACGGTCAAAATTACCGTCCATGTAAAAGCCGGGGCCTTCTTTATCAAAAAGATTTCGGAAGTTTACTGTACCTATAATTTCGCTGTTGCGGGCATCAAGCAGTTTAAGGTTGTGAAGCACAAAATTGTTAAGCGGGCCTTTAAGCGTTGTAGAAAGGTAAAACTTGCGGTTGTCGCCAAACTCATTATAAAAATAATTAAGGTCTTTGGTAGCTACTGCGGCTTTATCTACCTGAAAGTCGAACTTAACCTTATTCACAAAATCTTTCATATCCTCTCGGGTATAGGTAAGCTTTACATTACCCTGCAAGGCCGAATTGGTAGTAAGCAGGTCGAGGTTATCCAGTATTATATTGGTAGAAGTATAGCTAAAATCTGCCGAAAGGTTTTCCACAAAAAGCCCCCTGTGGTCTTTAAGCGAAAGCTTAACAATACCTGCGCTTACATTTGGCCCCTTTATAGAAAAGTCTTTAAGCTGGCCGTTAAGCTTTGTAAAATCGAGTACTTTAGCGGTTACGGCATTTTCATTAGTAAGCCTGTAACGCCCGTTGGTTACAAAAAGCTCATCAGCCTTAAGGCGGAAAGAACCATCGCCCGGTTTGCCGTTATCGAACGATTTTACAAAAACATCAAGGTTGCTGGTTTCTTCGCCCTTATAAGTCTTCATGTGGAAGATTAACGCTTCTGCGCGAATAGTGCCAAAGCCGAAGTTATTTTTTGTAAGCTGCCTGAAACTTAAAACATTCGTTTGTATGCGATTGGCAGAAATAAGTGTATCGTTATGGTGGTCCAGTATCAGTACGCCTTTCAGTTTTACCGTACCAAAAACAGAAATGGCAACTTTATCTACCTGTATGTTGGTACCAAAGTCTTCGTTAAGGGTTTTTGTGGCATACTGCGCTATTTTTGTCTGCACCACAGGCAGCGATAAAGCAATACCCAAAAGCAGTAAAAGCAGGATGAGACCTATTAATGTGCGTATGAGTATTTTTTTAAATTTTTTGATACTGCTAATTGTTTTAAATTTGTGCGATGGCAGCTACCGGCAATTATTGAACAAAAGTATGCAAATTTGTTAATTGTTAATCCTGCTTAAGCCTGTTTTTGCTATTCAAATACCGTGCCTGATTATGACAGAAAAACCTTTATATATTTTAGCAATAGAAAGTTCGTGTGATGATACAGCCGCCGCCGTACTACAGAACGAAAAAGTTTTGAGTAATGTTGTGGCACGCCAGGCAGTTCATGAAGAATATGGTGGCGTAGTGCCGGAGCTTGCCTCAAGGGCGCACCAGCAGAATATTGTACCGGTTATTGATGTAGCACTAAAAAAAGCAGGTGTAGAACGTACACAGCTAAGCGCAGTCGCTTTTACACAGGGTCCCGGGCTCATGGGCTCGTTGCTTGTGGGCAGTTCTTTTGCCAAGAGTATGGCTATGGCACTGCAGGTACCGCTAATTGCGGTTAACCACATGCAGGCGCATATACTCGCCCATTTTATTGATGAGGAAGGTTATGATAAGCCAACATTCCCGTTTCTTGCCATGACGATAAGCGGAGGGCATACCCAGATTGTAAAGGTTAACGATTACTTTGATATGGAAGTAATTGGCGAAACCACCGATGATGCCGTGGGTGAAGCTTTTGACAAAAGTGCCAAGATACTGGGGCTGCCTTACCCGGGCGGACCGCTTATAGATAAATATGCAAAGGAGGGCAACCCTAAAGCATTTGCCTTTACCAAGCCAAAAGTACCGGGGCTTGATTTCAGCTTTAGCGGGCTTAAAACTCAAATATTATATTTTATACAGAAAAACGTTGCTGAAAATCCTGACTTTGTAGCGCAAAACCTAAACGATATTTGTGCCTCAATACAATATACCATTATCAAAATTTTAATGGAAAAGCTAAAAATGGCTGTCGCCGAAACCGGCATAAAACAGGTAGCCATTGGCGGAGGTGTTTCCGCAAATAGCGGCATACGCACTGCCTTGCAGGAAGCCGAAAAGAAATATGGCTGGAAAAGCTATATCCCTAAATTTGAATATACCACCGATAATGCCGCCATGATTGGTATTGTGGGTTACCATAAGTATAAAAAACAAATGTTTAACGATGCCGCAGTAACATCTAAAGCAAGGATAGCCCTGTAATGCAGTTATTTTATAACCCAGATATTAGCAATGCCGATACTTCTTTTACTTTTGATAAAGAAGAGAGCAGGCATATTGTAAAAGTATTACGCAAAAAAGAAGGCGATACTATACAACTTACCAACGGCAAAGGCAGCCTGTTTACGGCAGAGATAAGCCTTGCAAGCGATAAAAAATGTATCGTAACTATTACAGGAGAAACTACTTATGAGCCCCTGCCCTACTACCTGCACCTTGCCGTGGCACCAACCAAAATGAACGACCGCTATGAATGGTTTTTAGAAAAGGCTACCGAAATTGGTATTAGCGAAATAACACCTCTAATATGCGAGCACAGCGAACGTACCGTTTTCAAAGCCGACCGCTTTGGCAAGATACTGCAAAGTGCCATGAAACAGTCGTTACAGTATTACCTGCCTCAATTAAATGAGCCTGTTGCCTTTAAAGATTTTGTAAACACAGCAAACGAAGGACAGCTTTTGATAGCACACTGTGAGGAAACCGACAAAAAACTGCTTAAAACAGCTATCAGCCCAAAACAGAAAATCACCATACTTATCGGGCCTGAAGGCGATTTTTCGGTTACGGAAATTGAGCAGGCACTACAAAAAGGCTTTGCTGCCGTATCATTAGGCAATACCCGCCTGCGTACCGAGACTGCCGCTATTGTGGCAGCACACAGTGTGGCGTTTGTGAATGAGGATTGATTAGATTTAAGAATTAACTCGCCTTCCATGTCATTACAATACACCGAATTAATTTAATTGTATATTTACAAGACAATTCTGATTATGAAAAAACTACTCTGCATATTATTCCTGTTTCCTGCGCTTGCAATGGCTCAGGAAATTGCCGTTCTCAAATACTCCGGCGGGGGCGACTGGTATGGCAACCCTACATCGCTGCCCAACCTTGCAAAATTCTGCAACCAGAATATAAACACAAAGCTCAACAGCCGCACGGCAACGGTAGAAGCCGGCAGCCCGGAGTTGTTCTCCTACCCTTTTGTGCACATGACGGGGCACGGCAATGTGGTATTTAATGATAATGACATTGTAAACCTGCGCAATTACCTTACTTCGGGTGGTTTTCTACATATAGATGATAACTACGGTATGGATCAGTACATTCGCCGCGAGATAAAAAAAATATTCCCCGATAAAGAATTGGTGCAGGTTCCGGTAAGCCATGAGATATTTAAAGGGCCTTACTCCTTCCCGAAAGGGCTGCCTAAAATACACGAGCACGATAACAAAACACCACAGGCATGGGGTATTTTTATTGAAGGCAGGCTGGTATTGCTCTACACGCTTGAAACCGACCTTGGCGACGGCTGGGAAGACCAGGAAGTGCACAACGACCCGAAAGAAGTACGCGAAAAAGCATTAAAAATGGGTGCTAATATTGTCAACTACGCTTTTAATAACTGATTTGCAAAAGGGTTAACTTAAACGGAACCTGCTCTTCAGGTTTTACTTTTCTTAATCTTGTATTAATGCCCCGCACTTTAGCAATATTTTTTTTACATTCGGTACAAAATGCAACTACATGATAACCTCTAAAACTATTGCAAACGGAATACTAAGGGCATTAGCCATAGCATTGGGTGTTTACATACTGCTCATATTCTTATTTAAGATAAAAGCAGTACTTATATACCTGTTTATTGCTCTTATTGTTACCATGATTGCCAGCCCGATTGTTGGCTTTCTTAAACGGAAGCTTAAATTTCCTCATATTGCGGCTGTTATAACCACGCTTGCATTTTTTATACTGCTCATGGCAGGGTTTATTATGCTGTTTGTGCCGCTCATTATTTCTCAGAGTGAAAACCTTTCTTTATTAGATACTGCAAAACTTGAGCAGGATGTAGTTAACCTTGTTAACCAGGTTAATGACTATTTTTCCGGATATGACATTGATACCCAAAAAATAATTAGTGATTCTAACCTTACATCTAAGCTTAATTTTAATTTCATCCCGGAGTTTATTAACTCACTCCTGGGCATATTAAGCGGGTTTGGTATTGGCTTTGCTTCTGTACTTTTTATCACATTTTTCTTCCTTAAAGATTACAAGCAGATGGATAAAGGCTTCAGAAAGCTATTACCCATGGACCACGCCGACAGGATTTTAAGCTCACTGCGCAAAATTGACTACTTGTTGAGCCGTTATTTTATTGGGCTTATACTGCAAATGGGCATATTGTTCGTATTATACCTTATCGTGTTGCTTATTTTTGGCGTAGAAAATGCGTTCATAATTGCATTTATAACTGCTTTCCTTAATATTATACCTTATGTAGGGCCACTTATTGCTACCGCGCTGGTAATAGTATTAACCATGCTTGGGCTTATGGGGCCCGAAACACAGGGAGAAATGCTTTCTACCACCCTTTATGTTGTTATAGGCTACAGCATAGCACAGGTAATAGATAACAACGTGAGCGCGCCGCTTATCTTCTCGAACAGCGTAAACTCACACCCGCTGGAAATATTCCTTGTTATACTGGCAAGCGGTTTTGTTTTCGGTATATTGGGAATGATAGTTGCAGTTCCGCTCTATACCGTATTAAAGGTTATTGCGAAAGAGTTTTTCCCGCATAACCGTGTCGTGAAAATGTTAACCAAAGACCTGTAATTTGAACCTGAAATTACTCGAACCGGAAGTACAAAATTTCATAAAAGAAAATACATCCGCAGACGTTACAGCCCTCGCCCTGCAAAAGAACCCATTCCCTTATTTAGAGTGGGCAGAGG